>Ga0209639_1000391_pt1 | contig 64103 bp, 71 predicted proteins | sample EPASupsiteHSE605_FD_187268 | JGI IMG/M metagenome (GOLD analysis project Ga0209639, IMG submission 187268) | Bioremediated contaminated groundwater from EPA Superfund site, New Mexico - Sample HSE6-05 (SPAdes) (version 2) | ecosystem: Environmental > Aquatic > Deep subsurface > Groundwater >... | reverse complement strand
TAGCTTTCGTATCCGGGAAAAGAAAAAAGCTGGTTTTTATGACACCAGCAAGTTTGACGAAAAACCTACCGATTAAACGGGGATTTTTCGACCGATTTTTTAGGGGATTTTTGAAATGTGTTTGACACAGACTCATTGTCGGTTTGTTAGTTGGTGTTTTTTTGTATATATTCAATTTAGATGATTTAAGATTGACTTTGAAAACTAATGTGCATGATTTAATTATTGCGATATTCTTGATCTTGTTTTATTACGCTCGTTATATCTCAATACTTGGCTTTTATGTAAATATTACAATTTCAATACCATATTTATTAGTTAGCTCACCAGTTATAGTATATGTTTTTCCAGTAGTAGCAGGATATTATTTCTCAAAAGGATTCGTTTCAACCAAAAATAATAGCGATGTGGGTAACTGAAATCTTATAGTTAATGCAGTTAAGTTGGATCTGTAAGGAGAATGGTGAAAACATGAAAAGAAAGTACGATATCGATTTAACCTTGTTAATTATGATGATGATATTATTCATTGCTACGGCAACAAAGATAGCTTATCATGGTTACGTAGTCGCCTTTACTGCTTTTTTGATTTTTTCAATTTATGAAAACATAAAATTTAAGATAGTTCTTGAATATCCTATGAAGGGCGTCAAAGTATTTTTGAAATAGCAATATTTATAATGGTTTTGACTGGAGAAATTACATTCATTATAAGCCTGGTAAACGTAGTCTATGTCAATCCAAATGAGAATTTGGATATAGATTGTATATGGCTTGTTAATATTGCTAATAACCACATGCATATTTACGACCACTTCTTACATCCAATCGGATCATCTAATCTATCATTTTAATAAACCGATAAAACTTGAATTTATTTCAGGATATGAAGTGAGAGAAAAAGCACTTGATACCTATTATTGTAACATCTACCTGAAGAGTGACAAGATCCTTTCTTTAAGGTTAAGCGAAAGCAGTTACCTGAAATTAGAACATTAATGCTAAAAATCATTGCTACAAAATGTAATACGAAATAACACAGGTATTTTTGCCATGTCGTGTGGATTCGTGCTTGATCTTATTGGATCTGGAAGTAGAAAGAGGAACTGAAATTGTCACATTACAAATCAATGATAAAAATTGCCATAACGCCCTGTCTTATTTTAGGCCTTGTTATTTTTAGGGACTATTTTATAAGATATCAGGCAGCTAACCTGCAATTTAATTTATTATGGTATCGCGTTTTGTTTGACTTATTTCTTTACATTTCAACAGGAATATTGCTGGCCGGCTTGTACGAGCGCTTTAAGAAAATTCGGGCGCTGAGAATGACAAAGGTTGTTTTGTCAGGTAATATTTTAATGTTGATGCTGTTTTGCGGTGTAAGTTATTTTGGCGTTCTATATTTTGCCAGCATCAAAGAATTTTTTGTTTTTGATTTTATTTTGATGGGCTATTACGCTTATTTATTGATTGATAGTTTAAGAAAAGAGGACTTGACATGAATAAAAAGATGATAAAAGTTTGTTTAATGATCGGCTACCTGTGTTTTTTTGTATTGATGGATTTTTGGGTCATATCCATCCAAAACAGCTTTAATCCGCTGGAACTGAGGAGCGATATTTTTCATTACAGTCGTTTTTGGGAGATGATGCTGATTATTTTTTTGAAATGGTTTATGCTTGGCTTTCTGCTGCATTCTATAAGTAAGAGCGAAAAGCTTAGATTTAAAGTTGACCTGATTTATCTTGCTATTGCACTGATATGTGCAGCGATATATTTTATGATAAATTTATGCATCCTTGTTCCGTTACCAATGATTTATAACGGAAAATTTATGACCCAATTAATTTGTCTGATTCCGATTTTATCTGGATTCTTTATGTTTGAGAGTTTGTTTTCAGGTAGGTCGTCTGCAAACACTGACCAATAAATTATAATTTTGTATAGCTAAAAAATAGTGAAGAGTTTTCATAGAAAGGAAGCGGTTGTTTTGCGAATTATAGAAAAGATTTATCCGTATCTGGTTATACCGTCAGTGATGATCTACATAGGTATTATTGAAAAGGTGAAATTTATAGCAAAGAATAGTCCGATAGATTCAAACTTTAATTCAACCTTGCCATTTTTTATCAGTGATGTTTTTTTCTTTATGGCTATTACGCTGCCTCTGATTAGCATGATGTTTGGAATGTTGTTGGAATTATTGACCAGAAAACCAGCAGCACTTAAAATTAAGATAAACGGACCGTTTCTGATTATAGCATTTATTGTTGGCTTTTTATATTATATGCCTTACACACCGGCAGCTATTCTTTTTTCGTATATAAATTTTAACTCGGCTTTGATTACAAATGCGCCAGCCTTCTATCTCATCCCGACCCTTGCTGGATTTTATTTGACAAAAGGCTTACTTGCCGCAAAAGAAAGTGAAAATGACTAAATTTGATTAATGATCATCCGCTTTAGGAGAACAAAGGTGATAGAAGTACACAATACCCCCGCTCTGGCATTTGCCGGAGCTTTTTTAGTCTATACAAAAAAAAGCGGCTGTGGGATAATAAACAAAACGGATACGAGTGAGGACACCCAAATGAGAATATTACATACCGCCGATTGGCATTTAGGCAAAAATATTGAAGGTCACAGCCGGATGGATGAGCAGGCTTGCTTTCTGGCGGACTTTGTTGAGATAGTCAAGGACGAAAAAATAGATCTGCTGATCATTGCCGGGGATGTTTATGACAGCTATAATCCACCAGCCCGGGCCGAGGAACTGTTTTATGAGACCCTCAAGCAATTATCCGACGGAGGGAAACGGCTGATTCTGGTGATTGCCGGCAATCACGACAATCCCCAGCGCCTTGAAGCGCCGGGACCGCTGGCCCGGGATCACGGCATTCTGATGGCCGGGGTGCCCAAAACGATCATCCCAACTGGGGGCTATGGCCAACATCGGGTGGTGGCATCAGGAGCAGGTTATGTCGAGTTGGAGATCAATGGCGAACGGGCCGTGATTCTGCTGTTGCCCTATCCCAGTGAAAAACGCCTCAATGAGGTGTTATATGATCTGACCACCGCCGAAGACGAAAATCAAAAGTCGTACAGTGATCGGATTCATAGCTATTTTTCGCAACTGGAGTGCCATTTCAGAGACGATACCATCAATCTGGTGACCACCCACATCTTTGCCATGGGCAGCGAGGAAGCCGGCTCAGAGCGGACCATTCAGCTGGGCGGCAGCTATATTGTCGACGGCCAGTGCTTTCCCGAAAAAGCCCATTATATCGCCCTGGGACATATTCACAAACCCCAGGTGATTCCTGGCACCAATGGCCGGGGCCGCTATGCCGGGTCGCCGATTCATTTTAACCGCCGGGAAATTGCCTACGGAAAAAAATGCCTGATGGTAGAAATTATCGTGGCTGATGGCGCGACCGTTAAAAATGAGCTCCGCGAAATTGAGTTAAAGGTATATAAGCCCATCGAGGTCTGGAAATGTAACAATGTCGATGACGCCATCGCACGGTGTGCGGCCAATGCTGATCGATCCTGTTGGGTTTATTTGGAAATAGAGACCGATCACTATATCCGGGAAGATGAGATTAAAAAAATGAAAGCTCACAAGGATGATATTCTGGAGGTGATCCCCCGGCTGACCACTCTGGAAACTGAGGCCAGTCTGGAAGCCTTAACGGAGAAATCCTTTGGCGATGTGTTCAAAGAATTTTACCGCCGGGAACGGGGCACCGAAGCCGATGATGAGGTGCTGGAACTGCTACTTTCACTAGTACTTGAGGAGGACAAACAATGAGACCGATCCGGCTAAAAATAAAAGGCATTAACAGCTTTCAGGAAGAACAGCTCATTGATTTTGAAACCCTGACCGAGGCTGGCATTTTTGGCATCTTCGGGCCCACCGGCAGCGGTAAATCGACCATTCTCGATGGCATTACCCTGGCGCTTTACGGCAAGCTGTCCCGCAACAGTTCCAACTACATCAATGTCAACGAAGAGAAGGCCAGTGTCGTGTATGAGTTTGTCATCGCCGGCGCGGAGGAAAAAACCTATCAGGTCAGCCGTGAGTTTAAACGCAATAAAAACGAGGGTATCAATCAGGGAAAATGTCAGTTGCTGGAACTACGCCCCGAAGGGGCCTTGGTGCTGGCTGACAAGACCACCGAGGTGACCAATGCCTGTGAGGAAATTATTGGTCTGGGTCTCACCGATTTTACCCGGACGGTGGTGCTGCCCCAGGGCAAATTCAGTGATTTCTTAAAGCTGGAGGGAAAGCCCCGCCGGGATATGCTGGAGCGGCTTTTTAATTTGTCCAAATATGGGGATGACCTTGCCAATCGGCTCAAATCGGAGCGGATCAGTGAGGTTGAAAAACTCAATCAAATCGTCGGTAGCATGAATACCTATGAAGGGGTCACCCCGGAAGCTCTGGCAGAAAAGCAGGACAGCTATAAGCAGAACCATCAGCAGCTTAACGAAAACCGGGAACGATTTGAAAAACTGAACGCCGAACTGTCAGAAGCCAAGGAGTTAGTGGGTTTGCTTACGGAGCAGCAGAATGCCAAAAAAGAGGCTCAAGACCTTGAAATCAGGCAAACCGAAATCACCGCCACAGAACGACAGGTGGTGCTGGGGAAAAAAGCCTTGGAAGTGCGACCCTTTCTGGAAGCCTTTGATACCCTTAAAAATCAGGTTGAAGCAAGTGGGAGCAGTCTGACCGACAGTGAAGAAAAGTTGGCGCAACTGCTTGATAAAAAAGAAGCTTGTGAAAAAAACTTTAAACAAACTGACGATTATAAAAGCGAAAATCTTTTCAAATTTCAGAGCAAGCTGGAGAAGGTCGCGGATGCCATTCTCTGGAAAGAAGCCCAGTTAGTTTTGGATCAGGAAATCCGAGAGCTGAATAAAAAAATGGAGGAACAAAACCATCACAAGATTAGTCTGGAAAATGAAAAAACACTGCTGACCCAGGCGTTGGAAAAAGAAAAAAAGCTGCTTGATGCACAGCGTCGGGAGGAAAAGCAGTGTCGGATCGAACCGGATTATCGGGAAAAAATCAGCCGCGGGATGGCCATCACTGAGGAAATTATTCGGTTAAACAAAGAAATTGAAAGCGATGAGCTGCGGCTGGCGAAAAATTTGACGGAAATAAACAAGCTTCGTGAAAGCGAGCAAAAGCTGACTGAGCTGCAGCAGGTAAAAGAAACGGAGCAAGCAAGTGTTGAGCAGGTGCTTAATACTCATGAAAAGGCCCGGCCGGCGACCTGGGACAGTATCGGTAAGGAAAAAGAGGAAATCACGGGGATTAAAAATCTCTTTCTCAAACAAAGGGCCAGTAACGCGAGTCTTGAAGCGTTGGAAAGTCAGCTTGATAATCTGATTCAGACCATTGAGACTAAAAAGGCGGTCGAAAAGCTACTAAAAGAAAAAATGGCAGCGGTAGCGATCGAACTGATTGATCTGGAAAATAAGAACAGTGGACTTAAACTCCGAGAACAGCTCCGACCCGGCGAACCCTGCCCGGTTTGCGGCGCAACCGAGCACCTTTTGACGGATTATTCGGATGAATCGGATGACGCCATCCGGGTAGAGGTCATTAAAAAAGCCCACCAGCAACAGGAGCAGGAATTGGCCGAACTGGCCGCAGAAATTGCCCAACTAACCGGCAGCTTTACCATTTTGGTTGAAAACCAGAAAAACCTGAAAAGTGAAATCGCCAGTCTTGGTGACCCGATTCCCCCCGGCCAGCCAGAGCTGCTGGAGGCGGCCAATACTGAGCTGAGTCAGGCGATGGAGGCCTGGGAATTACAGCTAAAAAAACTGGAAAATCAGAATCATGAAGTTAGGAATCAGATACTGAAGCTGGATGGGGATCTTAAAGAAAAAACAGCCGGTAAGCAAGCACTATTGTTGCAGACCCGGGAGCTGGAAGAACTTAAAAAGAAAAAGGAAACAGCATCCCGGGAGTTGATGGCAGAAGGGACGGAATTAAAAACTAAGCTCAAGGTCTCTAAAAGCTTTGATTTTCATAACGCTAATGAAACCATTAAAAAGATGGATCAGCGCCGGGGCGAATTGATGGACAGTCTGGAAAAACTGGAAAATGAATTTACTGCTCATCAACAGCAGCTAAAAATACTGGATGAAAGCATTCATGGTATTAACCGGCAGGTTCAGGAGTATCTATTGCTGATTGGCGAAAAGGCCAGGCAATATAAAGAAAAAAGAATTGCCATTGAGGAAAAGTTGGGTAAAGATTATGAGTTGAAAGAGTTGGGTGAATTAAAAGATAAGTTTATTGGTAATATCAAGTGGATCGAAAATGCCTGGAACACGGCCATGAAAAAGCTGGAAACGGCCCTGGCAGAGTTTGGTAAAACCCAGGAAGCGGTGACCATTAAGAAAGCCAATCTGCAGACTTTGCAAAGTCAATTTGACACCACCAAAACATCCTTGAAAAAGCAGCTGAACAGCCTGGGATTTAAAGATTTGACCACCGCTATCAATGCTTGCATCGATGACCAAACCATCAAAAAACTGGAAATGGAGATTGATGGTTATTACCAGAACCGTACTAAATTAACTGGTAAGCTGGAAGATCTGAACAAAAAAATTAATAACAGAGAAATGACCATAGCTGCTTATGACGAGATCTGTACCTCCCATCAGGTATTAGAAGAAAATATTGAACAGCAGAAGGCCCTGGAAATCCGGCTAAAAAGCAGCATTGATGAGCTGGAAAAGCGGCTGGCCGAGTTGGCCAACTATTTGGCACAAAAGGAACAGGTGGATCATCGGCTGGCCCTGATTGCCGATCTGGAAAAACTGTTTTCCGGCAAGCGTTTTGTCGAGTTTGTAGCCGTTTCCCGGCTCAAGTATATCTCCATTGCGGCGTCCAAACGGCTTACCGAGATCAGCAACGGCAATTACGGACTGGAAGCCGATGATGAGGGAAAATTCATTATCCGGGATTACAAAAATGGCGGCGCCGCCCGGGATGCTTCAACCCTGTCTGGCGGGGAAACCTTCCTGGCCTCATTATCCCTGGCGCTGGCGCTATCCGCTGAGATCCAGTTAAAGGGACGGGCACCGTTGGAATTTTTCTTTCTTGATGAGGGCTTTGGTTCGCTCCATGAAGATGCCCTGGAGGTGGTGATGAACTCCATCGAAATGCTCCATAACGATCGTCTGAAGGTGGGGATCATCAGTCATGTGGAATCGATCAAGAATCGGATGCCGGTTAAACTGCTGATTACGCCCGGCGAAGCCGGAGTCGGCGGCAGCAAGGTGCGGATAGAGAAATAAGACGGAAAAAAACTCGAGGATCAAGATGACAAAGAATTATACAATCAAGTATTCAAAGCGAAAAACGATGGGCCTTTACATTACTAAAAACGCGGAGATTGAGGTGCGGGTTCCCAATGGAACCCCCCAAAAAGTTGTGGCGGATTTTGTGGGCCAGCACCAGCAGTGGATTAGTACCCACCACGGGGCGGTGGCCCGACAGGTGGCGGAGCGGGAAAATTTTGAATTGCGGTTTGGGTCCAAGCTGCTTTTCCTGGGCCGTGAATTTCCCCTGGAGCCGGTAGAAAAACCAGCTTTCGGATTTGATGGCCAGCACTTTTATGCCTATGCCCAGATGTCGGCCGAGGAATTAAGAACCAGTCTGGTGGGTGTCTACCGAACGCTGGCAAAAAAAGTGCTCAGTGATATAGTGGAAGAAATGGCCAAACATATGGGACTAAAGCCCAAGGCCGTCAAAATAAATGGAGCCCGATCCCGCTGGGGTTCCTGCTCCAGTGCCGGTAATCTCAATTTTTCCTGGTATCTGGTGATGGCCGAAGAGGCCACCATTCGCTATGTGGTGGTTCACGAGCTGGCCCATCTTGTTGAAATGAATCATTCCCCCAACTTTTGGCGAATCGTGGAGCAGGTACTCCCCAATTACAAAGCGGAACGGGAAAAGCTGAAAATCCTCCAGAAAAAATTAAGCGTTCAGTGCTGGGAATAAGCGAGACTCTCTCGCTTATTTTTTTTGCTTAAAAACTTGACAAGTGCGGAAAAAGAGTTTATAGTGTATATATAGTATATATACACTAAGACAAACGAAATGAGGTGATACGTTGAATATCGTCATCAGCAATTCCAGCGATAAACCGATTTATGAGCAAATTGCCCAGCAGATCAAGAAGATGATTATCAGCGGCGAGCTGAGTCCCGGAGATGCCCTGCCAAGTATGCGTTTTCTGGCTAAGGAGCTGCGAATCAGTGTGATCACCACCAAACGGGCCTACTCGGATCTGGAACGGGATGGTTTTATTGAAACGGTTACCGGCAAGGGGAGTTTTGTGGCCAACCAGAACTTATCCTTTATCCGGGAAGAGCAATTGCGGCTGGCTGAGGAGTTTTTGCAGAAAGCAGTCGATGTTGCCAGAAGCAGTGACATCTCCTGGGCCGAACTCAGTGAACTGTTAGAATTATTGTATAAGGGAGAATAACATGATTAATGCCATTGAAATTAAAAATTTAAACAAAAATTATCAGGATTTTCAACTCAAAGATGTCAGCTTTAAGGTGCCTAAGGGTAGTATCGTCGGCTTTATCGGTGAGAATGGGGCCGGCAAAACAACAACCATTAAAGCAATCCTGAATCTGGTCAAACGGGATGGGGGAACCATTGAGATGCTGGGCATGGATACCTTAAAAGATGAGAAAAAAATAAAAGCGTCAGTCGGCGTTGTGATGGATGGTTGCAACTTCCACGATAATTTAAAAACGGGTGATATCTCAAAGATGCTGGGCAGTATCTATAAAAACTGGAATCAGAAATTGTATCAGCAGTATCTGAAAAAATTCAAGCTCCCGGAAAATAAGATCATCAAAGAATTTTCCCGGGGGATGAAAATGAAGCTGCAGATTGCGGTGGCGCTATCCCATGAACCGGAGTTGCTGATTTTAGATGAAGCCACCAGCGGGCTGGATCCAATTGTCCGGGAGGAAATACTCGATGTCTTTATGGAGTTTATCCAGGATGAGGAACATTCCATTTTGATATCGTCCCATATTACCAGTGATCTCGATAAGATCGCTGACTATATTGTCTTTATTCACCAGGGTGAAATTCTGCTGGATCAGGAAAAAGAGAACCTGCTGTCTAAAATGGGGGTTTTAAAATGTGGCGAAGAAGATTTTCGTAAGCTTGAGGGTGATGAATATATCCGTTATCGCAAAAATCAGTTCAGTTTTGAGGTGCTGGTGAATGACAAGGTGGCCATTCGGAAAAAATATCCCGAGGCTGTTGTGGATGGGGTAACCATTGAACAAATCATGCTGTTTTATATAAGGGGGGGAAAATAATGAAGGGACTGATCTTAAAAGATTTGCTTAATCTGAAAAGTACATTTAAAATGTTGGGATTGATGATTTTCCTTTTTGCGGTTATTTACATACCCCAGGGAAATGGTTTCATTTTTGGTATGATTATCCTGATGTTTGCGATGATGGTGGTGACGACGATCAGCTATGACGATCTGGCCAAATGGGACGCCTATGCCTTGACCATGCCGGTGACCCGAAAAGAAATGGTGCTCAGTAAATATCTGGTGATGGCCATTCTGAACACCCTGGGGGCGGTCTTGTCGCTGATCGTCGGAATAATCGGTAGAATGATTATGGGTCAAAGTTTTTCTACGGAAATTCTGGCTATTATTGGGGTCCTCTATTTGATTGCCTTTAGTTTTGGTTCAATGATGGTTCCGCTGATTTACCGATTTGGCACCGAAAAAGCCCGGATCATGATGTTCCTCTGTGCCCTGATTCCCACAGGATTGATTCTGTTGTTTACACAGATAAAGATCCCGCTACCAGAAGCGACCAATCCATTGATTTATTTATTTTTGCTGCTTGGCTTTACCGTCATAATGGTGTCCGGTTCCTATCTTATTTCGTTACGGGTTTATAGTAACAAAGAATTTTAGAAAAATTTGCTAAAATATACGAAGTGGTAACAATAAGGGGGCTGAGAAATCAGCCCCCTTATTGTTCGCCCGGAATTATTTTGTAAAAACTTGGTAACTAGCCATCCAGCCGTTCCTGTAAAGCATCTTCGAAAGCACTGATCCCGATGCGGTCAAGTACGGCAGAAATGCGTTCGCCATCTTTACCCAGTTCCAGATAGGTGGACAGAATTTTTTCAATCAGATTGGGAATTTCTTCGGCGGCATACAAGTCCGTTAATTGATCACCGAAACGGTACCCTCGACCCATTCGGCCGCCCAGATAGATGGCAATACTGCGCACCTCTTCGGTGATCGCACCGGTGGGACAAACCTGGGCACACTTGCCACAATTGACGCATTTTCGTTCATTCCACAGCAGCTTCTGATTGAGCATCGTCAGTGACTGAGCCCGGCAGACCTTGGTGCATTTTCCGCAGTTCAGGCAAACATCCCAGTCAAACTGGATGTAGGATTGTCCCACCAGGCCGATATCATTGGTGTTGGCCTTGGCGCAATTATTGGGGCAGCCGACAAAGGTGATTTTTGTTTTGGCATGAAGGTCGCGGCCGAAAAATTGGTCATGGCAGATGCTGCACAGTTTTTGGGTATCATAAAGACCATGTTGGCAAACGGTGCCCTTACAGGCAACCAGAGGCCGGACCTTTTTACCGGTGCCACCGTAAACCAGGCCGCCGGCGGTGAGGGCAGATTTAACGGCTTCAATATCGTCGTGACGGATCCAGGGAATTTCAATGGCCAATCGAGTCGTTTCACCCAGATAACCCCGGCCATATTTTGTGGCGATTTCCGCCAGAGTCTGGAATTCTGCTGAAGTGAAATTTCCGGCCCGGCTTAATACTCGAATGGAAAAATAACCCTCCTGCTGCTGGGCTAAGATCCCCTGGGCTTTCAAAGCTGCAATTTCATTTTGTGTGATCACGCGGTCACCTGCTTTCCTAAAGGTATCAGGCAATTCCAAAAAAATAAATGGTCACGGCTGTGATATTCACCCATATCATCGTGGACCAATTACTCTTTTGGAATAGCAATGGTTTATTTTCTCTATTGTAAGCTTAGTTTCTAAAAACAATATTAAATTTTACCCGCTCAAAATGTCGGTGTTGTGTTAAAATAAACAGAATCATAAAGAATTAGAGGAGCGACGATGCTGAAACTTGAACATATCTCAAAAACCTATGGTAATAAAAATGAAAAAGCCGTCGATGACGTCAGCTTTGAAGTATATCCTGGTGAAATCTTTGGATTTGTTGGACCCAATGGGGCTGGAAAAACGACCACCATTAAAATGATTGTCAGTCTGCTGGCTCCCAATAGCGGTAAAATTACGATTAATGGGATTGATAATCAGAACGATATCCTGGCGGCAAAAAAACAATTCAGCTATGTGCCAGATAGTCCGGAGTTGTTCGAAAAGATTAAGGGCATCGAGTATCTGAAATTCATGGCCGATGTTTATCAGGTACCAGCGGTAGAAAGACAGGAACGGATCGAGAAATACCTGGATATTTTTGAAATCAAAGATGCCGTCAACGATCCGATCGGATCCTTTTCCCATGGGATGAAGCAGAAACTGGCGCTGGTGGGGGCCCTGATCCATGATCCCCAGGTATTTATTCTCGACGAACCGATGGTCGGTCTGGATCCCAAGGCGTCTTTTGAGTTGAAAAAGATTATGCGCGACCATTGCGATCGGGGCCGGTCGGTGTTCTTTTCCACCCATGTTCTGGATGTGGCCGAAAAAATCTGTGACCGGATTGCCATTATTAAAAAGGGTAAGATTATCGAAGTGGGAACCATGGCTGAGATTCGGGAAAAAGCCGGGAGTCAGGAATCATTAGAAAATATTTTTCTGGAGTTGACCGAGTAATGAAAGAAATAGTTAATTTAACCAAATTATTTATCAATGAGTCATTGGGACTGTCATTGTTTTTTTATAATCAGAAATTTAATAAAAAAGAGTTTTACAAACAGTTATTTACCCTGATTATTGTACCGGTCGCCCTGATCCCGGCCTTTTTTATGTACGTTTCATTAATGTCCGCCACGTATTTTGGGTTGACAATGATTAATCAGACCTCCGTTTTTTTAAGTATCGGCTATATTATGGCAACAGTACTGATTATCGTTTTTGGGGTTATGTATATTCTGTCAGAATTTTATTTTTCCGACAATATCGAAGAACTGATCCCGCTGCCGATCGGCCAGAGAAAACTGATTGTGGCAAAATTCTTAAGTATTCTGGTCTTTGAATATATTTTTGCAGCTTTCATTTTTGGACCAATTTTGATTATTTATGGGGTTGGTCAGGGAATGGGACTGCTTTATGTGCTGTTATCCTTTTTGGTCTTTCTGACCATTCCAGTGCTGCCGCTGTCGTTGATGACCGCCCTGATTATGCTGATGATGCAATCAGCGTCTCTCAAAGGCCGGAAAGACATGTTGCAGATCGTTTTCGTCTTTATCGGCCTTGTTGTTATATTTGGAGTGCAGTTCTGGTTCACCGGTCAATTGGGGAATGGCGACGAGATGGATTTTCAGCAACTGATGAATACGATGCTGACCAATAATGAGGGGATTTTAAACATCATTGGTTATGTCATGCCGAGCAGCTTTTTAATGGCCTGGGCACTGAATAAAATCACCCTGATGTCATTTGTCTGGGTGGGTGCGCTGCTGGGAATTACCTTGTTAGCCGGGGCTGTGATGGTCGCAATCGGGGAGCGGGTTTATCTGAAAAGTATTGTCAGCGGAAAAACCATCAAAAAGGGTAAACAATTAAGCGGTGCCCAGCGCAGCAAAGCCCTGGGTAAAAAAAGTCATGGGGCGATGGCGGTATTTACCATGGATTTGCGGCTGCTGTTACGGACGCCGGTTTACTTTTTCAATAATGTCAGCGTGGTTATTATTGCCCCGCTTTGCATTCTCCTCAGCGTGTCATTTATTGAAATCCCCCCGGAAGATCTACAGGGGATGCAGGAATTTTTTAGAGCGATGCCGCTTTTGATCAACTATTTACTGATTGCCTTTTTTATCTTTTTTGGCGGCACCTCTGCCACCACCGCTTCCACCTTTTCCCGGGAGGGCAAGGCTTCCTGGCTGACCCGGATGATCCCGGTGACGGCCAGGGATCAGGTACTGGGACGAACCGGAGTCGCCATCCTGATCCAAAGCCTGGGGATCGTGTTTACCATCATCGCGGTTCAATTGATTTTCCCCTTGCCCCTGTCCATCCTGCTATTAACAGTTGTTCTGGGAATTCTGGGCTCTCTGCCAATTTTACTATTTGGGTTATTCATGGATATGAACCGACCGTTGCTCAATTGGGATAATCCCCAAAAAGCTATTAAGAACAATATGAATGTGGTCATCACCCTTTTTGTCGGCATGGCCTATACCGGACTGCTGATTGGGATCAGTGGTTTACTGGGCTATTTTGTTAATGCTTTACTGGGATATGGTCTGTTTGTGCTGATTAGTCTTGTTATCAGTGCTATTTTTTACAAGGTAATCAACAATCGCCTGGAAGCGGAATTTCTGAATTTTGAATAGTAAATTAAAGCCTAAGTTAATGGTTACAAATCATAATAGCTAATAAGAATGATTAAATGAGTTAATAAAATCTTATAATTGTGAAATTTATAAGAAACGAAAAGGAGTGAAGAAATGGCTCTCGACGACGTTCAAAAGAAAGCAAACCGACTCGTTCATGAAATGAGTCCTTATTTATTACAGCATGCCTATAATCCGGTTAATTGGTATCCCTGGTCGGATGAGGCCTTCAATCTCGCCAGAAGACAGGATAAACCAATTTTCCTGTCGATTGGTTACAGCACCTGTCACTGGTGTCATGTGATGGAAAAAGAATCCTTTGAGGATGAAGAAGTGGCAGAAATCCTGAATAAATATTTTATCAGCATCAAGGTGGACCGGGAAGAACGGCCAGATATCGATCAGATTTATATGACTTTTTCTCAGGTCAGCACTGGTCAGGGGGGCTGGCCCCTCAATGTTTTTTTAACCGCCGACCGAAAACCCTTTTATGTCACCACCTATCTGCCCAAACAATCCCGTTACGGACACCCCGGCATCGTCGATGTGTTGTTGGGAATTGAAAGCCAGTGGCAAGAAAACAATGAAGACATCGTCCATTCGGCCAACAAAATGACCGGATTGTTAAATGACCTGGAAGAAAGAAAAGGTGAAACAGAATTAAAGCAAACCATCTTTTTTGATGCCTATGATTTTTTTGATGAAAGCTTTGATGATCGCTACGGTGGCTTTGGTAAGGCGCCTAAATTTCCGACGCCCCATCATCTGTTTTACCTGTTGCGATGCTATCAGGCCTTTAAACAGCCCGATGCTCTGGTGATGGTGGAAAAAACCCTGCAGCAGATGTACAAGGGCGGGATCTTTGACCATGTCGGGTTTGGCTTTTCCCGCTACTCTACAGATGAACAATGGCTGGTTCCCCATTTTGAAAAAATGCTCTATGACAATGCCCTGCTGATTATGGTTTATGCAGAAACTTACCAGGCCACCGGCAATGATTTATATAAAAAAATAGCCGAAAAAACAATCACCTATGTCAACCGGGATCTGAGATCCGCGGAAGGTGCCTTTTACAGCGCCGAGGATGCCGACTCGGAAGGTGAAGAAGGCAAGTTCTATGTCTGGTCGATGGATAAGGTGGAAAAAATATTGGGCAAAAAGCGGGCCGAGGTCTTTTTTAAGTTTTACCCGATGACTGCTAAAGGCAATTTTGAAGGCAAGAACATTATCAATATGATCGATAGCGATCTTGACCTCGTCGAAGCCAATCCGGAGCTGGAAAAAGCCCTCGATGAGATGACCGCCGATCTGTTTGCCCAGCGGGAGAAGCGGGTTCATCCTCATAAGGATGACAAGATCCTGACCTCGTGGAATGGTCTGATGATTGCTGCGTTAGCCATGTCCGGCCGGATATTCAATAAGACCGTCTATATCAAACAGGCCGAAGAGGCGATGACCTTTATTGAAACCAACATGGCCAGACGAAATGGCCGTCTCTATGCCCGATATCGAAAGGGTGAGGCCAAAATTCTGGGCTATCTGGATGATTATGCCAGCGTTATCTGGGGATATCTGGAACTTTATCAGGCCACCTTTAAAACTGACTATCTGGAAAAAGCCATCCTGAGAGCGGTGGATATGATCAACCTCTTCGGCGATGAATTCGGGACCGCTGGTTTTTTTCTTTACGGAAATGACGCCGAACAACTAATTGCCCGGCCCAAGGAAGTCTACGATAATGCCAAGCCATCCGGAAACTCACTGGCTGCCTATTGTCTGCTTAAGTTGGGGAAAATAACCGGGGAACAAAAATATCTGGATATTGTCAACGGTATGTTTGCCTATTTTGCCGGAAACCTGAATCAGGCACCGATGGCCAGCACCATGATGCTCTGTGCAAAATTATTCCATGAACAGCCAACCACCGAGGTAGTCTTTGCCGGATATGAGAAGGATACGACAATCCGTGAAATGAACCGCCGCTTGAATCGGCAGTTTTTACCATTTTCAGTAGTGCTTTTCAATAAAAGCGAAACAGATCTGAAAAAGATCAATGAGTTCGCCGTCAATCAGCAGATGATTCATGGCGAACCGACGGCCTACATCTGTAAAAATTACCGCTGCGAGCAGCCGGTGAATGATCTTGAAGCCTTTCTTAAAATTATTGAAGACTGATTAACGCCCGGAAAGATGGGGTAGTAACAGAATAATTACAGGAAAGGCAGGAACCATTATGAAATACCAGAAAAAAGATCAGGACACCTTAGTGAAAACTCTGACGCCGGGCCAATATGCGGTGACCCAGAAAAATGCCACCGAACCGCCGTTTCAGAATGAATACTATAACGAATACCGCAAAGGGATTTATGTGGACATCACCACTGGCGAACCGCTTTTTTCATCTAGTGATAAATTTGAATCCGGCTGCGGCTGGCCCAGCTTCTCCAAACCCATCGATCCCAAGGTTGTTAAAGAACTCAGTGACACCACGCTGCGGATGAAGCGAACCGAGGTGCGCAGCGTCACTGGCGATGCCCACCTCGGTCATGTGTTTGAGGATGGACCGATTACCACCGGGGGCTTGCGATATTGCATCAACAGTGCTTCGCTTCGCTTTATCCCAGTCGATGAAATGGAAACCCAGGGTTATGGCGCCTATTTGAAATTGATTGATTGAATGACGGGTTTAAGGGTATATCGATAGTACAGCGAATAGGTAAATGCGAAAACCAAGTCAGTTACGCAAACACCTAACAAATTTTATTTTGTGAGGAGTGATTTTAATGCCAAAGGTATTACCAAACAACAAACGATGGCCAAGAGGCGGCAAGATGAACCAGAAAAGACATCTGGATATGACTGCTGAAGAAAAGGCTAATATTGCCACCTGTACTGGGAATAAGGATGAACATCCCTGTAAAAATCCAGTCTTTCGCTGTTCAGAATGCGGAAATTATGGTTGTGATCAGGAAGTTTTGGATAAGTGTACAGAACAGGGATTTAAAAATGGCAAGTGTCTGCATTGTGGGGCAACGGGCACCCGGATTCCAGTTATGAAAGACGAGATGGCGGAATTTATCGCCCAATGGGAAAAAGAAGTTCCGGGAATTGAATCCTGATTTATTTCAAAGCAAAGAAAGTGGTATACGTATTAAAGATTAATGAATAGTGAGGTAAAAGCGGATGAATAGTGTTGAATTTGCAATAAAAATGGAACTTGACGGAGAAAAATATTACCGGGAACAAGCGGAAAACAATCAGGACAATAGCTTAAATGCCGTTTTTTTATTGTTGGCAGAGGACGAAAGCGGTCACGCCAAACTGTTAAAAAACGAGCTGGAAAAAATAAGCTATGACTTAGCCGATAGTGAAACATTAGCTGATACCAACAACGTCTTTAGAGATAAGGGCGATTTCAAAAACAAATTCGAGAAAATCCCCGATCAATTGGATGTATATCGGATGGCATTGCAAATGGAAAAAGACAGCATTGAACTCTATCAGAAATTTTTTTCAGAATCAACAGATGAACAAACAAAAAAATTATTTGGTTATCTGGTTAAGCAGGAAGAAAATCATTTTAAAATTTTTGATAACCTGATTACTCTGGTCGAACGACCGGATGAATGGGTGGAAGATGCTGAATTTGGACCGCGAGAAGATTATTAAAACACATCATTTTAAGTTATTTAAGAACTAAAGTAAAACATAAAAGGGCTGAACTATCTTCATTGAAGAATGGTTTAGCCCTTTTTGTGAAAGAAAATAGTAAAGACAGAAAAAATTTGTTAAAATAGTGCTATTATTGAAATAAAAAGCGAAGGGAAACAGATGGCAGTTTATTTATTTGACCAGTTGGAAGCATTTACAGATGACTTGTTTAATCAAGGTTTAGCTTTGCTTACTGACGAACGGCAGAAAAAGGCAACAACCTTTCGTCAGAAAATTGACCAGAAACTTTCAGTTTTGGGTTATACTTTACTGAATTATGGGTTGAAAAATGAGTATGGCATTTCAGAAAAAATAGTATTCAGCTATTCTGCAAAGGGAAAGCCCTTCTTAACAAATTATCCCCAGATCCATTTCAATATCAGTCATTGTCGAAATGGCGTGATTTGTGCCATTCACACCGCAGAAATAGGGGTAGATATCGAAACCATGGAAGCCTATGATGCCGAACTGGCCGGACATGTCTGCAATGAACGTGAATTGAAACTGATAAATGAAAGTGATAACAAAGCGATGGCCTTTATAAAAATCTGGACTAAAAAAGAAAGCCTGATGAAAAAAACAGGCGTCGGTCTGAGTGATGATTTAAGAATGATTGATTCCATAGATTCAGAAGCCATTGCGCTGGTGGACCCTGGAGAAGCTTATGTGTTTTCCATCGCCGGGATGACATTGGCCGAGCTGGGTTTAAGAACGGAGCTTTTCAGGAAGTAATGAAACTGCTTATCATAAAGGGATGAAACATGAAAAAATTATTGACATATGTCGATTACAAGTGTAGTATTTAATTAAAGACATATGTTAATAATTGCAAGTAGTTTTAAATTGCAAACTTTAAGGAGTATTATTATGAAAATTGCATTACCGACTCGTGAGAATTTAATTGATGGCCATTTTGGTCACTGTGAATATTTTACTGTGTTCACCATTGACGATAGCAGCAAGGAGATATCAAACCAGGAAATTATTTCATCGCCAGCGGGCTGTGGCTGTAAATCCAATATTGCCACGACCCTGGCAGAAATGGGTGTAAAATTATTGCTGGCAGGCAATATGGGCGAAGGCGCTGTGAATGTTCTGGGTCGATCCGGCATCGCAGTTGTCCGGGGATGTTCGGGAGATGTTAAAGAAGTGGCTTTAAGCTGGCTGGCGGGAACTGTTATGGATTCTGGTGAAATGTGCCATGCCCATGATGAAGGACATGAATGCCAGCACTAAGTTCCAGAACTATTAATTTTGACAAGGAGTATTAATCAATGTCCAGACCTTTAAAATGGAAGAAAGTCTGTTGTCTGCCGGAAACGGATTTATTTGGACCCCTCAATGCTAAAAATACAGAAGATGGCATCATTACGATGTCAGTTGAGGAATACGAAACCATCCGTTTGATCGACCTGGAAGGTTTGCTTCAGGAAGAGTGTGCAGAAAGTATGCATGTGGCGCGAACAACGGTTCAGAAAATATATAATGATGCCCGTAAAAAACTGGCGGATGCGTTAGTCAATGGCAACGTCTTAAAAATCGAAGGCGGAAATTATAAACTGTGTGAAGAAGGTCAAGAAAACTACGGATGTAGCCGCTGCCGCAAACGTCGAGTCAATGAGGGTTGCGATAAAGCGCAGCTTTAAGAAAAAAGATCAATAACTTAAGCGATGAAAGAGGGGAATTTTTATGAGTGAAGAGTGTAGTCAATCATGCGGATCATGCGGGGAAGAATGTGGAGATCGAAAAGTCGATTTTTCGGAACAACCCCATGAGTTAAGCAGAATTAAAAAAGTAATCGGTGTCGTCAGTGGAAAAGGTGGGGTTGGTAAATCGATGGTAACCTCCCTGATGGCGGTAAGCATGAAGCGGCAGGGATATAATACCGCAATTCTTGATGCGGATATCACTGGGCCGTCGATTCCCAAAGCCTTTGGCATCAAAGAGAAAGCCATGCCCACAGAATTAGGTTTATTTCCGATATCCAGTAAAACTGGGATTGAAATCATGTCCATCAATTTATTACTGGAACATGACACTGATCCGGTTGTTTGGCGGGGGCCAGTGATTGCCAACACCGTTAAACAATTCTGGACCGATGTGATTTGGGGCGATGTAGATTATATGTTTGTGGACATGCCGCCGGGAACCGGCGATGTGCCATTAACAGTATTTCAATCGCTGCCGGTGGATGGGATTATCATTGTCACCTCACCACAGGAGTTGGTTTCGATGATTGTCGCCAAAGCCGTTAAGATGGCAAGAATGATGGGTATTCCGGTTATTGGTCTGGTGGAAAACATGTCCTACTTTGAGTGTCCCGATTGCGATAAAAAGCATTATTTATTTGGTGAAAGCCGGATTGAAGAAGTGGCGAATCAGTATGGAATCGAGGTCGTTGCAAAAATGCCCATCGATTCATCTCTGGCCGGCGCCTGCGATAAAGGGCTGATCGAATTATTTGAAAATAATTGGCTGGATCATATCGTTGAAATTCTGGAAAAGGGTGAAAAAGTAGACGAACTGTTTTCGCCAGAGTTATTCGGTCATGATACACCGAATCATGAGGGTAGCCGGGTTCAGTAGAATCCAGGCCAAATCAGAAAGTCGTGATTCTCTTAACCTAAATATAAAAATAACTCTGGTTTGTTTGTTGAACCAGGGTTTTTTTATTGCCGTTGATCTAAATAATACGATTGTCGATAGCGGTAAATTCTGATAAAATAAAAGAAAAACCAAGGAGGTTTGTTCTTATGTCAGCATTCAAAAATACAGCACCAGTGGTTTGGTTATTGATATCCATTGCGGTTTTTATTGGTGGTATGATTATGCTGCTGAACGTCAAACTGGCCTGGGGTATTATGATGGCAGGCATGTCGATTATGCTGATTGTCGTGGGGATTATGTATCTGGCAGCAATTTTTTTGAAAAAGGATGAAAGTAAATTTAAAGAGTTCGGAATCGGATTGCTTTGTATTTTAGGCGGTATTTTTGTCTATTCCTATCCCCAGTTTCTCAAAGGTCCCTTCAGTTTTGCGGTTGGGATGTTGGGGATCATCATTGGCTGTTTTGTCTTGATTAGCAGTTTAAAACTTAAAATAGACGGAGCTCCCTGGGTATGGACCCTGCTGGTAGCCCTGGTGTATATCGGACTGGGCATTGATATGGCATTTTTTGCCACCACCGGACGGCTATTTGGAATCATTTTTGGAATCTATCTGATCTTTTTCGCCGTTAATATTTTTGGTGATGCCTTGGTCAGTTTAATGAAACACAATGACGGAGCTCAAAAAGCCAAGAAACATCTGCGGGTGACACTGCCACTAGTTTTTGCAGCATTTTTACCGATGCGGATGTTGAAAAAAGTGAATGAACTGGTGGAAGAAGAACCGGATGCCTTATTGCTGTTGGAAGATCACACCGTTGAACGAAATACCGACATGGAGATTTTTATTCATACCAAAGCTGGGTTGATCCCGGGGATGGGCCATGTGGATACATCAATCGGGGAGAATGTTTACAGTTACGGTAATTATGATGACTCCACCTGGAAACTGGGCGGATTTTTAGCCGACGGGGTTCTGGTTGAAATGCCCAAAGCTGAACACGTTAAACAGGCTCTGAAAGTCGAAAAGAAAATTTTGATGGGCTATGGTCTCGCACTGACCCCAGAACAAAAAAAAGGTGTTCAGGATCAATTGGACAACCTCTTTTCGCAGGTGCTTCCATGGGAACCGAAGGCTGAACAGGCGGAAAAGGGCGAAATTGAAGGTAGTCCAAAGGATTTTGAGGATGTTTCCAGTCAACTATATAACGATGCCAAAGCGAGCTTTTATAAATTTCAGCAGGGCAATGAATTCAAAACCTATTATGCCCTGGGAACCAATTGTGTCAAGCTGGTGGATACCATTGTGGGAAAAACAGGAATCGATCTGATCAAGGTTAATGGTATTATTACCCCCGGCGCATATCTGGACTATCTGGATCGTCTCTACGACCGCGGGGATTCCATTGTAGTATCCCGAACCCTGTATCAGGATGTTGAAAACAACATGGCAAAGGATACTGCAACGAGTCTGGCATAGAGCGCAGATGGATTCTAAAGCAGTTTGAAATGTTTATGGTCGTATTCAATGGTTCCTTCTTTTTGAAGTTTTGAAAGAACCCGGGACAGGGCACTACGGTCCACACATAAAAAATCGGCCAGTTCATTGCGGGTGAAGGGGATCTCAAAGGCGAGGTTTCCTTTTTTTTCGGCCTGCAGCGATAGATAAGAAAGAACCTTATCCTGAATAGTCCGTCGTGATAATAGCTGGTTTTTATTGCTAAGTAGAATATTCTTCCGGGCTAAAATCTTCAATAGATTTTCAATCAGGTGATTATGAAAAATACAGGAGTTGGGGCAGGTGTTGATAATCCGTTCGATCCCCAGAAACATGACGGTCGTGTTGGTTTTGGCCAACACAGTTACCGGGCTTTCTTTAATGCCCGCACTGGCAAAGGCTTCTCCAAAAATATGACTGTGACTTAATTCGGTGAGAATGGAACGATTGCCATAATAATCTTCTTGAATTACCTGGACTTCGCCCGATAAAACAACCCCTACTGCCGTCACTGGCTGACCGGTTAGCAGGATGATTTCCCCCCGGTCATAGGTTTTTTCCTCACCGCCCAGACATTGAAGCATGGCTTCGAGGTTTTCATCAATTCCATCAAATAATTTAACTTTTCTTAAAACTTCTAAATTTTTATTCATATTTTCCCTTTATGTTGCATATGCAACAGTAGTTTTGGGTAGATTATATTATGATTGGTTCAAGAAATCAATACACGATATTCCAGGGAGGAAAAAAAGATGATAAGAAAAATAATTACAATAGATGAAGAAAAATGCAATGGCTGCGGATTATGCGCAGAAGCCTGCCATGAAGGAGCCATTGGAATGGTCAATGGCGTGGCAAAATTATTAAGAGATGATTACTGTGACGGATTGGGAGATTGCCTGCCAAGTTGTCCCACCGGGGCGATCACCTTTGTTGAACGGGAAGCGGCAGCTTATGATGAGGCCGCCGTCCTGGAAAACATGAAAAAGAAAGAAGTGGCACAAAACAATGGCGAGAAAAAAGCAGGCGGATGTCCGGGAACCCAGGCGAAAACCATTGGCCGGGAAAGCTCGGCAGACGAGGTTTTAGAGCCATTGGCATGTGGTTGCCCCGGCTCCTCATCCCAAGCCATTGTTCGGGAAACCGCGACAGTGGAGAAACCAACGGCAACAACAGTACCGGAATCACAATTGAGACAATGGCCAGTTCAAATTAAGCTGGCGCCCGTTAATGCACCTTATTTCAACGGCGCTCATCTGTTGATTGCGGCAGATTGTACTGCTTATGCCTATGCTGATTTTCATAATCGCTTTATTAAAAATAAGATTACCCTGATTGGTTGTCCCAAGTTAGATGCTGTTGACTATGCTGAAAAGCTGACTGAAATACTAAAGCTCAATGTTATCAAAAGCGTCACTGTCGTACGAATGGAAGTTCCCTGTTGCGGAGGGATCACAGCAGCGGTTACAACGGCGCTCCAGAATTCAGGAAAAATGATACCATGGCAGGTATTAACGGTTACCACAGATGGAAAAGTGTTGGAAAATGTCTAAATAGACATCGTAAAAAAACAATAAATTACAGGAATGAGTGGTAATATCATCCATGCTGTTCCGACAAAAGAACAATCCATGATGTTTCCAATTGATATTTTTCCTCAATTGAAGGAATAATTAAGATAAATGGATAGCGATTAATTTCCAATAACCGATCTACCGATAAAAATTTGTCCTCAAATTTGTTGCCTAAAAAATACGGCCATATCCCAAATCTCCGGGGATATGGCTTTTTTTATTTGAAAATGGAAAAATATGGTCTAAAAGAGATCGAAAATCAAACGCATTTCAAATATTAGATTGAGAGATGAACCGCAAAAAAACACAGGAGTTATCATGGTTTCGTAAACCTTTGCAGAAGTTGAGAAAAAATATTTTACAAAGGCCTTAATTTGAGCTTTAGGCGATAAAGTTCTGTTGTAAAATCAGAATGATTATGATATGATAGCCCTGTCGATACATATATATACAAGTTGACAAAATACGAATTTTTCCTGTTGAAAAATCAGTGATAATAACATACACTGTTTAAAGAAAATTGACCGGGGAAACGATAATGGAGGAAAACATTATGGCTTTTAATATTGCAGTTGCAGGTAAAGGTGGCGTTGGTAAAACAAGTCTTACCGGTATGCTTATTGAATATTTAGTTGCGGAAGGTCTGGGTCCTATTTTAGCAGTGGATGCGGATGCTAATGCAAACCTTAACGAAGTGCTCGGGGAAGAAGTAGATCTTTCCATCGGTGAGATCAAAGAAGAAGTTAATCGGGCCGAAATGGATGGCGTACCATTGCCTCCAGGAGTGACAAAAACAGACTTCTTAAGACTTCGTTTAAATCAGGCCGTTGCCGAGGGAAATGGTTATGACCTTCTGGTTATGGGCCGAAGCCAGGGTGCCGGTTGCTATTGTTACGTTAATGGAATCCTGAAAACACAAATCGATATGCTGGCAAGTAATTATCAATATATCATTGTCGATAACGAAGCCGGGATGGAACATCTAAGTCGCGGGACGCTTGGTAGAATTGATATGCTGATTCTTGTCAGTGACTGTTCCCGTCGAGGAATTCAGGCAGTTGGCCGAATCAAAGAACTAATTACTGAACTTAAACTGAAAGTGCCAGTTATCAAACTGATCGTCAACCGGGCGCCAGATGGTATTTTAAACGAAGGAACAGCCGAAGAAATTAGAAACCAGGGCCTTGATCTTATTGGTGTTGTGCCATTAGATCAAAATGTATTTGAATATGACGCCTACGGTAAACCACTGGTTCAGTTACCAGCTGATTCACCAGCCAAGGTTGCCTTAAGAGATATTGTCAACAAATTGGAAATTATCAAAAACGGCAAAAAATAAATCTGAAATAATAAACGGGGCTGTTATACAGCCCTTTTAGACGGAAACTGCGGAAAAGGGGAGATTGTTAAATGAAAAAGGTACGATTTAATATTAAAGGAAAAAGATCGGTTGATTTAATTGCAAGCGATGGAGAAAACTTACTGGAAGCTGCCAGAAGAGCCGGAGTCATGATTGACTCACCATGTAGCGGGAATGCGACCTGCGGTAAATGCAAGGTGAAAATTGAATCGGGTCAGGTTAAGACAGAAAAAAGCAGACATATTTCTGAGGAAGAAATGGCCAATGGGATCGTTCTTTCCTGTAATGCAACCATCATTGAAGATATCGAGGTGGAAGTACCAGATTTAGCATCTTCTTTTGTAAACGAAATGCAGATCACTGATCTATCAAACAACGAAAATAAAAACATTAAATATGTGCGCAAGAAAATGATTAAAGAAGGAATGACCAATGCCAGTCGGCTCTGGTCAGAGATCATTCAATTGCCATGCCCAACCATTGAGGATAATAGTGCCGATGAAGATCGACTGAAACTCTATTTCAAACAGAATTTGGGCTATGAAGATATTGCCATCAGTTTGAATGTGATTAAAAAACTGCCAGATGCTTTCAGAAAAAAAGATTTTTTAATCGAAGTCGTCTATTTGAAACGGCGGGAAGTGGCTGAAATTCTGGATGTCAAACCGGCAAACGGCGAAAAGTCAGTACTTTATGGTATTGCACTGGACATCGGAACAACTTCCGTGTCAGCCTGTCTGGTGGATATGAACACCAACGAGATTTTAACAAAAGCCTCGATGGGAAATGCCCAGGTTAAATACGGGGCTGATGTTATCAACCGGATTGTGTATTCTGAAAAACCCGGCGGGTTAGAAAATCTTCGCCACGCTATTGTGGATGAAAGTATCAATAACCTCATCGAAAAGATGGTCAAAACAGTCGGGATCAATAAAGAAGATATTTACGAGGTCTGTGCTGCTGGAAATACCACCATGAACCACCTGCTGCTGGGTCTGAATCCGGATTATTTGCGACGGGAACCGTTTATCCCGGCGATTAATGACATTCCGGAAATGAAATGTGCAGAATTGGGGATTAAAGTTAATCCGGAAGGAAAAATATATCTGGCCCCATCTGTCGCCAGCTACGTGGGCGGAGATATTACGGCCGGAGTCTTTGCGGTACCGGTGTGGATGCGGGAAGATTTTACGATGCTGGTGGATCTGGGAACAAACGGCGAAATTGTATTTGGAAACAAAGATTTTTTAATGACCTGTGCCTGTTCGGCCGGACCCGCTTTTGAAGGCGGAGAAATCAGCTGTGGTACCCGGGCAGTGCCTGGCGCCATTGAGCAAGTCACCATTAATGATGAAGATTTAAGACCTTTTTATAATACTATTGGCCATGTCAGTCCGGTGGGAATCTGCGGTTCTGGGATCATCGACTTAATTTGTGAAATGAAGCGAACCGGCATTATCAACGGCAAAGGTCGTATGGAACGGGATCTGAACCATCCCCGGATCAAATTTGATGAATACGGGATTGGTCAATATTATCTCTATTCCAAAGAATTGGACAATGGCTCCAAAGATATATTCATTACTGAAATTGACATCGACAGCTTTATCAAGGCCAAAGGAGCAGTGTTCTCCGCCATTTATATTTTGATGGAAAGCCTGGATATGCCCATTGATGTGCTGGAAAACATTTATGTAGCCGGTGGCATTGGCACCAATCTGGATATCACCAATGCGATTGCCCTGGGGATGCTACCAGATATCCCGGTGGAAAAATATTTCTATATTGGCAACAGTTCGATGCAGGGATGTTATCTGGCGCTGACCCTCAGTGAAGGAAAAGACAAGATTCGGGAGATCTCTCAGAATATGACTTATATGGAATTAAGCGTCCACCCGACCTATATGGATGAGTTCATATCGGCTTGCTTTATTCCCCATACCAATATGAATTTATTTCCTTCTCTGGAAAACTAAAATAGGAGATTTTGAATGGAAAATACGTTACGGGATGAAACCGCAATTGAAGAGAAAAGAAAAGATAAGATACCATACGAACACTATAAGGGCTTGATAAAAGACCAGGATCCCCATACTATCGCTCAAAACAGTACCTGTCCCTACAATGACGAAGGTGGCTTTTTTACCGCCACCCTGATGGGAACTCCGTACAAGGTCGCCTATCCGCAGGGTGATGTGACCGATATGGATGGACAGGACTTTGATAATTATAAACTCAAGACTATGATCTTACGTTATCTGATTAATGCCAAAGGGGTTAAGGCCACCGGTGAAAATATTGCTTATCGGGATGTTTCCGGCGGCAATGTTTATTTTGCCTGCTTTGAAGGACGTTGTCTCAAGCGTTTTGCATTTACCTTTAATTACAATATCGAAGGTTTGAAAAAGGCCATGACTGTTTTGAACGCCGAACCCCAAAAGTTGGGAGATCTATCATGGCGATTCGAGGTCATCAACAATATGTTTATGACAGTAATTTTATGGATCGGGGATGATGAATTCCCACCGGAAGCGCAAATATTATTTGATGCCAATTTCCCCAGTGCCTTCAGTGCCGAGGATATGGCTGTCATGGGAGATATTTTTATCCCGGCATTAAAAGAACTCAGCAAGAAATAATGAAACAATCAAAAATACTTGATATTGATCCCCATTTTTCGGAAAGTAGTTATGTCGTCAATCGTGATTTGTTTAAAAATTATGATCCCGTTGAGATGGGTAAAAAATCGTTTTGCCCCTACGATCCGCAAAATGGGCGGTTTGTAATGACCGTCCTTGGCGAATCTTATTTTGTCGACTACCCCAGCGGCATCGTTTTGAATGCCCAGGGCGAAGAATTTGACAATTATTCCGTCAAAATTTTTATTCTCAGATATTTAATGAATGCTAACGGAAAAGAAGCGACCAATGAATGGATCAGTTTTAAAGAGTTTCCGGATGGCCCGATATATTATTCAAATTTTCATAAACGCTGCATTCAAGTTTTCGCACAAATAGGCAATGAAATGCCAGAACATCTTAAAAACTATATGAGTTTGCAAAAAGCCGTGACCTTTGGTAAAGGAGATCTTTCCTGGCAGTTCGTTGTAACGCCCGGAGTTGAGATTGTCTGGATCATCTGGTTTGGGGACGATGAGTTTGAAGCAGAGGCGCAGATATTATTTGATAAAAAATTAACAGACGTCTTCAACATTAAAGACTTAGCAATTTTAGGAGATGTTTTGATGATTTCATTGAAAACCTTTACTTTCTCTTTAGACTCTAAAAAAAATTAGGATAAATTTTAGAAAAATGCCGAAAATTAATTGACAAACTTTTAACTAATATAGTACAATCTGTGTATACTTATATATACAGGTAAAAAGCTGTAGAATATGTAATGGTTTTAATTTGGTTTTAAAGTGTCATGCTTTGAAATAAATATTTTGAAAAAAGGTAACAGGTTAGGAGGAAACAAAAAAATGCCATACAAAAAAGCAGAACAAAAATTTAGTGGCAAGATCAACGTATGTGAGATAGGTGTAGGAGATGCAGCTATCAGCATAGGTGGAGAAAACTCATTACCATTCTTAGGTACTGAAGGGTTCAAGACCGCGGTTGGAATCGCAATTTCTGACGTAACAGATGAATGGTCAGATTGCTTTACTACACTTTACGGTGATGATCTTAAAAACCCAGCAGCTTTCGCAAAAGCAGCAGTAGAAAAATCAGGTGCTGATTTCTTGTTGATTAAACTTGAAAGTGCAGATCCAAACGGCGCTGATAATTCAGTAGAAAACTGTGTTGCTACAGCTGTAGCAGTAGAAGCAGCAATCAACGTACCTTTAGTTGTAGAAGGATGTAAAAACGCCGAAAAAGACGCTAAGTTACTGGAAAAAGTAGCTCAAGCTCTTGAAGGAAAAAATGTTGTTTTATTCTCTGCGGTAGAAGATAATTACAAAACAATCGGTGCTGCCGGCGGAATGGCTTACGGTCAAAAAGTATCAGCTGAATCTGCAGTAGACATCAACCTTGCAAAACAATTAAACATCTTATTAACACAACTAGGTGTTAAGAGCAAAGATATCATCATGGATGTCGGAACAGCAGCAGCCGGTTACGGTTTTGAATATGTTGCTTCAACCATGGATCGTATTCGTTTAGCAGCCTTAGGTCAAAACGATGAAGCTTTACAGATGCCAATTATCACCAATATTTCTAACGAAGCTTGGGGAGTAAAAGAAGCAGTTTCCACAATTGAAGATGCACCAGAATGGGGCGATCAGGAAGCACGCGGTATTGGTATGGAAGTTACAACTGCATCCGCTTGTGTTGTTGGCGGATCAAACGCTATCATCGTAAGACATCCAGAATCAGCTAAAGCTATTAAAGCTCTAGTTGCTGGAATCATAGGTTAGGAAAGGAAGGCGAATACAAATGGCAGTAAAAGGTTTAGATATTTTTAAACTCACTCCTAAAACAAACTGTAAAGAGTGTGGTTTCCCAACATGTATGGCTTTCTCAATGAAAGCCGCTACCGGTGGTGTTCCCATCGAAAAATGTCCATATATTTCTGAAGAATCCAAAGAATTATTATCAGAAGCAACCGCTCCTCCAATGAAATCCATTAAAGTTGGCGCTGGCGATGCTCAAGCAACTCTTGGCGGTGAAACAGTTTTATTCAGACATGAAAAAACATTGGTTAACAAAAACTTGTTTGCAATTGAATTATCAGATGCAATGAGCGACGCTGATGTTGATGCAGCTTGTGCTAAATTACAAAAAGTAAACTACGAACGTATCGGCGAAATGATGTTCGTTGAAGTGGTTGCAGTACGTTTCGCTTCTGATGCAGCAAAGTTTGCAGCTTTAGTTAAAAAAGTAGCAGAATGCGGCAAAATTCCAATGATCGTTACAGTTGATGCTGAAGTAGCAAAAGCAGCGGTTGCAGGTGCTGGCGCTGGCGCAATTATCATGGGTGCAACCAAAGATAACGCAGCAGCAATGGTAGAAGTAGCAAAAGCTGCAGATGCTGTTCTTGGTGTTTCTGCAGATAGCATTGAAGCATTACACGATTTAGTAGAAGAAATCGAAAAACTGGGATACAAAAACCTGGTATTAAATGTTGGAGAAACTTCTGTTAAAGAAGCTTACGCAAATGCAGTTGACATTCGTACTGCAGCAATCAAAGGCAATGACCGTAGCTTCGGATATCCTTCAGTAGTATTTGTTAACAAATTGGCAGCTGGTAACACTAACCTGCAAATCGCGTTAGCATCGGCTTTTGTTCTTCGATACGGTTCAATTATCGTTATGGAAGAAATGGACTTCAACGCAGCTTTACCGCTGTTTGGTTTAAGACAAAACATCTTTACAGATCCACAAAAACCAATGCGTGTTGAACCTAAGGTATATGAATTCAACAAACCAACTGGTAAAGATCCAGTTCTTGTAACTGTTGACTTTGCATTATCTTACTTTGTTGTTGCTGGTGAAATCGAACGATCTAAAGTTCCTGCTTACCTGGCAATTCCAGATGCTGGTGGTTACTCAGTTCTTACTGCTTGGGCTGCTGGTAAATTCGGATCTACCGTTATTGCTAACTTCATTAAAGAAGCAGACGTTGCCAGCTTAACCACATCTCGTAAGTTAATCTTACCTGGTAAAGTTGCTGTACTTCAGGGCGATTTAGCTGAATTACTACCTGAATGGGAAGTAATCGTTGGACCAAACGAAGCAATGCAATTACCTAAGTTCTTAAGAGATATGCAAGCATAATATCAATCTGTGCTCGGGGTTATTCCCGGGCACACCTAAAATATTTTTTTCAATTTGAAAGGGGAACAATATGTCAAAATTCATGGTTATTGGTGAAAGAATTCACTGTATTTCTCCAGCAATTCGTCAGGCATTTGCAGATAGAAATCCAGAACCAATTCTTTTAAGAGCAAAAGAACAATTAGAGGCTGGTGCAGATTACTTAGATTTAAACATCGGACCTGCTGAAAGAGGCGGCGAAGAGTTAATGCAATGGGGTGTTAAGTTACTCCAGGAAAACTTTGATAATGTGCCAATCGCACTTGATACAGCTAACATGAAAGCTATCGAAGCTGGTATCCAGGTTTATAACCGATCAAAAGGAAAACCAATCGTAAACTCTGCTGATGCAGGCGACCGTATTGAATATGTAGATTTAGCAGCAGCTAATGACGCTATGGTTATTGCTCTTTGCTCCGCAGAAGGCGTACCTGCAAACAATGACGAACGTATTATGTACTGTTCACAATTACTGGAACGTGGTATGGAACGTGGTATGGAACCAACTGATTTATGGTTTGATCCATTATTCATTGTTATCAAAGGAATGCAAGATCAATTAGTTGATGTACTTGAAGCAATCCAAATGATTACTGACATGGGCTTGTTAACAACTGGTGGATTAAGTAACGTATCTAACGGTGCGCCAAAACATATCCGTCCATTATTAGACTGTGCTGTTTTAGCAATGGCTATGCAATGTGGATTCAGCTCTGCAATCGTTAATCCTTGTGACAAACGACTAAGAGAAACAATCGTAGCTTGCGATATTATCAAAAATAATATCCTTTATGCAGATTCAGTTCTCGAGTTTTAATTAGAATACCTTTTTAAATCAATAAAACAGGTATTTGAAAATACTCAATAAAAAAAAGCCCCCGACCACAATTCATCACTTGCCGCACAAGATAAGATGAAGGTCAGGAGCAAACAACTATGTATAATGTATCACTCACCTACATTGTATAACATTTAACAATGTTTGTAAAGAGAATATTTATGTTTTTTTTAGATATATTAAAACTTTTTACAAATACGTAAAAAATAACTTTTATACGAAACAGGTGCGTTGATATAAATTATAAATTTAGAGAGGTAGAAAAAATATGAGCAATGAAATTTTGAATTATGATAAGGTTGCTGAACAATCTCTAGCGAAAGCTCAAAGAGATGGCGCAGAAACAATGTGGGATCGTCGTGCTGCACAAAAAACCCAATGTGGTTTTGGAGAAGCAGGGGTATGTTGTAGAATTTGTGCAATGGGTCCATGTCGTGTAAGTCCAGTACCTGGAAAAGGCGCTGAAAGAGGTATTTGTGGAGCTAACGCTGACACAATTGTAGCAAGAAACTTTGCTAGAATGATCGCTGCAGGTACATCTGCCCATTCAGATCATGCCCGTGACATCGTCCATGCTATGCATCATACAAAAGCAGAAGGTCCTTTCATAGTACGTGATGAAGCTAAATTAAGACGAATCGCTAAAGAATGGGATGTAGTTGATGCCGATACAAAAGAAACGTATGCTTTAGCACATGAAATGGCTGAATTAGCGCTTGAAGAATTTGGCAAACCTTTTGGAACTCTTAGATTCTTAAAAAGAGCACCTCAAGCTCGTCAGGATATCTGGGCAAGAGAAGGTATTGAACCAAGAGCGATTGACCAGGAAGTAGTAACACTGCTTCACTCTACTCATATGGGTTGTGCTGCAGATTACGAAAGTATCTTCAGACGTGGGATGAGAACTGGTATGGCAGATGGATGGGGCGGTTCCATGATTGGTACTGAATTCTCTGATATCTTATACGGAACACCAACAGCAAAAGCGTCTTCTTCTAACCTGGGCGTTATTGATGAAGAAATGGTAAATATCCTGATCCATGGTCATGATCCTAACCTTTCAGAAATGCTTGTATTAGCTGCTCAAAACCCAGAAATGGTTGAACTGGCAAAAGCTAAAGGCGCAAAAGGCATTAACATTGTTGGTATGTGCTGTACAGGTAATGAAATGACTATGAGACATGGTATTAAAATTGCCGGTAACTTCTACCAACAGGAAATGTGTATCATTACTGGAGCTATTGAAGCAGTAGTAGTTGATGTTCAATGTATCTTCCCGGCATTGCCAGACCTGGCTAAAACATACCATACCCGATTCGTTAGTACTTCACAAAAAGCAAAAATTGCTGGCGATATGTACATCGAATTCTCAGAAGCAACTGGTTTAGACAATGCAGCAGAAATCGTTAAAATAGCTGTTGAAAACTTCCCGAACCGAGATGCTGCTAAAGTAGAAATTCCAGATATCAAACAAGACACAATGGTTGGTTACTCAGTAGAAACCATTATTCAACATTTAGATGCTGTTGTAAATAGCCAAGTTGGAGATGAACTGGGAACCGTTAAACCGTTAACAGACGTTATCTACGCAGGCGTTATCCGTGGCGCAGCTGGTGTTGTTGGTTGTAATAATCCAAAACAACAACATGACTATGCTCATATCACTGTAATGGAAGAACTGATCAAACGTGACGTAATCTGTGTTGTTACAGGTTGTGCTGCTCAAGCTGCTGCTAAAGCTGGTTTATTAACCTTAGAAGCAAAAGATAAATGCGGCCGTGGTCTTAAAGAAGTTTGTGAACGTGTAAACATTCCACCAGTTCTTCATATGGGTTCTTGTGTAGATATCAGTCGTATCCTGCATATTGTAAACTTATGTGCAGATTTAAGAGGCGTTGACCCTGCATTATTACCAGTTGTTGGTATTGCTCCAGAATGGATGTCAGAAAAAGCCGTAGCTATTGCTAACTACGTAGTTGGTTCTGGTATTAATACATACTTAGGAATTATTCCACAGGTATTAGGATCACCAAACTTCACAAAATTAATGACTGAAGATGTTCAGGAATTTATGGGAGCTCACTTTGTATTTGAAAAAGATCCAATCGTAATGGTTGATAAAATCATGGAAGATATGGAAGCAAAACGAGTTGCTTTAGGTATTTAATTAAAAAAAGATAGACAGGTGAAAAAATGAAGATAGCATTAACAGGAAAAGGCGGAGTTGGAAAAACAACCATCTCAGCAAGTCTAAGCCGATATTTTGCCGATGAAGGATATAATGTATTAACAGTTGATGCTGATCCCGATGCCAACCTTGGTCTTGCCCTGGGCATGAGCGAAGAAATGATTGCAGAAATTGTTCCCATTTCAGAAATGAAAGATCTAGTGGAAGAACGAACGGCTGCTGATACCGGTTCATTTGGTTCGATGTTTAGAATGAATCCTGAAGTTGCAGATATACCGGAGCGTTATGCCAAAGAATTTAATGGGGTCAAACTCTTAACCATGGGAACCGTAGACACCGGAGGATCTGGTTGTGTATGTCCAGAGCATGTATTACTAAAAATGCTCATGAGCCATTTGGTGCTTTACCAAAAGGACGTTGTTATCATGGATATGGAAGCTGGAATTGAGCATTTGGGTAGAGGTACTGCCGGCGCAGTTGACGCATTTATTGTCGTCGTCGAACCGGGAGTCCGCAGTATTCAAACGTTTCATAAAGTTAAATCCATGGCAACTGATATTGGTGTAAAGCAAGTTTATGTTATTGGAAATAAGATCCGCAATGACGGAGATATCGCCTTTATTACCGAAAAAGTCGGCGCTGAAAACATCATTGGTTTTTTAAACTACCGTGATGCCATCTCAGAATCTGACCGTAACAATCAATCGCCCTATGACGATCCGGTCATGAAAGAAGATATTGCCACTTTAGGCAAAAAAATTCTGGCGATTGTCGAAGAAAAAAAGAAATAACAAATTTTAAAAAAATCAACAAAAATCTAATGTTAATTGAACTAATCTAAGGAGGAAAAAGTCCATATGAATATGAATCTTTTTGATATAATTTACGACGGTCAAGCCCAATACCTTCAACGTGCTGAAGAAATGGTTGCCAAAGTCGTTGCTGAAAAGGGAAAAGAAACACCAGTAAAATTCCCTGCTACTGCCTATGCCTTACCATGCATCTATGCTATTACAGGCAAAAAAGTTACCAATGTAGGTGAACTGGAAGAAGCTTTAGAACTTGCTAAAGAAAAAATCCACCGCACAAATTACCTGCAGGATGCTTTAGATGCTGGAACTGCTTCAGCAATGCTGGCAGAAATCATTGAAGCTGTAAAATACGTTTACGATGAACATCCATACGCTGGTCGTACTGTTGAAGACTTAAATACAGCAGATGTTCGTTACTTAGGACATATCACTGATGCTGAAGTTCGTAACTTCGGTGTGCCATTGGTAACTGGTGATATCCCAGGGGTTGCTGTTATTATCGGGGAAGCAAAAGATGCTGAAACCTTAGCAGGAATTGTTAAAGACTACCAGGGCAAAGGTTTATTAACCTTCATGGTTGGTAAAGTAATCGACCAGGCAATTGAACAAAAAATTAAAATGGGTATTGATCTTCGAGTTATTCCTTTGGGATACGAAATTGAATCCGTTATCCACGTTGTATCTGTAGCGATTCGTGCCAGCTTAATCTTTGGTGCGACACCTCCAGGAGACTTCTTAGCTCACAGAACCTATACCAAAAATCGTGTACAAGCTTTTGTTAACGTATTTGGACCATGGGATAACAAAATTATTGCTGCCGGTGCTGCTGCCATCGAATTGGGCTTCCCAGCAATTACAGAAACATTCATTAATGAAGTACCAACCTTATTATTACACCAACCAGACAACAGCAAAGTGGTTGCAACTTCATTAGAAGTACGTAATATCAAAATCAAAGTAACCGAAATCGATTGTCCAGTTTCTGTTTCTTCAGCTTTTGAAGGTGAACGTGTTCGTAAAGATACTATGTTTGCTGAATTCGGTGGAAACAAAACTGAATGTTGGGAACTTGTTACTACCGGCGACTTAGCCGAAATGGAAGATCACAAAATTACCGTTGTTGGACCAGACATTGATGACGCTATGTTCGCAGGTAAAGACGTTGTTCGTTTACCTATGGGCGTTGTTGTTAAAGTTGCTGGTAAAGCAATGCAAAAAGACTTCGAAACCGTACTTGAAAGACGTATCCATTACTTTACAAACTATATTGAAGGTGCAATGCATGTTGGACAAAGAAATATTGCTTGGATCCGTTTAACAAAAGAAGCATTTGAAAAAGGTTTCCGTTTAAAACATATCGGTGAAGTTTTATACGCAAAAATGCGTTCTGACTTTGATAAAGTTGTTGATAAATGTGAAATCACCATTTACACCAATGCTGAAGATGTAAAACGACTTGGCGAAGAAATGGTTAAACCAATCTATGCTGAACGTGACGAACGTATGGGCTCCCTGACAGATGAAAGTGTTGATGAATTCTACACCTGTTTATTATGTCAATCATTTGCTCCAAGCCACGTTTGTGTTGTTACACCTGAACGTTTAGGTCTTTGTGGTGCTGTTTCCTGGTTAGATGCTAAAGCAACTAAAGAATTGGATCCAATGGGACCAAATCAACCAATCGTTAAAGGCCAAGCTAATGACGAACGTTTAGGAACCTGGGATTCAGTAAATGCTGAAGTTGCACGTACTACTCAAGGTGCAGTTGAGCAAGTTACACTTTACTCAATTCTTGAAGATCCAATGACTTCTTGTGGTTGTTTCGAATGTATCTGTGGTATTATGCCAGAAGCTAACGGTGTTGTAATTGTAAACCGTGAGTTCAACGAAACATCTCCAGTAGGTATGACATTCGGCGAATTGGCTTCCATGACAGGTGGTGGGGTTCAAACTCCAGGCTTCATGGGTCATGGTCGATTCCTGATCGGTTCTAAAAAATTCATGTCAGCTGAAGGCGGTTTATCACGAATCGTTTGGATGCCAAAAGAATTAAAAGACGATGTAGCTGAACGTTTAAATAAAGCTGTCAAAGAAATGACCGGAATTGAAAACTTCGCAGACATGGTTTGTGATGAAACAATTGCCAGCGATTCTGAAGCAGTATTAGAATTCTTAGAATCAAAAGGACATCCAGCATTAGCTATGGATCCAATTATGTAATAAATTTTGACCTGAGTCAAAAACTATAACATGCCTGAAGGCAGAACACAGACGTGTTCTGCCTTTTTTTCTAAACAAATATGAAAATTAGTTCTAGTTTAGATTAATTCTTGATAAACTATAGTCTAATTAAGAAAAGAGTGTTATAATCATAACAAATTTTAGAACAACAGGAGGAAATAATATGTGTAACAATAAAGAACTTCACAGTCATGGCGAACACCACGACCATGAAGAAGGTCATCCTCATAGCGGAGATACAAGTCACAATCATCAACACGCTACTCCTCACGATGGCGCAGAAGGACATGATCATGCCCACGAACATAATCATGAACACGGTCATAACCATAGTCATGCTCACAATGATGAACATGATCATGGTAGCGAACATCCCCACGTAGCAGAGCATGAACATGACCATACCCATAAACACGCTCATCCCCACCCCCACAAACATGAGCATCCCCACGGTCATGAAGGTCAGAAACATGAACACCCTCACGGACATGAACATCCCCATCCCCACAAACATGGCGACGGACATTGCGGAAATCATGGTAAAAATGGTGCCGGATGCTGTCACGGTGGTGATGTCGAGAATAAAGATATCGAAATTTTAGGCTTGCTGCTGGATCATTGGGTTGCCCATAATCAGGATCACGCCATGGAATACAATACTTGGGTTGAAAAAATGAACCGCTTGGGTAAAAATGATGTCGCAGAAGCACTTATTGAGGCTATTGCATTGATGAGTGAAGCTGATAAGCACCTGGTCGAAGCAAAAAAAGAATTAAATTAAATGACTAGAACCTGCGTTTCAAGTGTTATAATCGTCTTGAGACGCAGGTTTCGTAAGTAATCATAAAAAACAGAAATAATATTAATGGGCGGTGGGCTTTTACCAATCGCCTGTGAAAGCGTTTAACAATGCCTGAAGGCATTGCATTTCTTTGAAAAGGAAGAGTGAAAAATTATGAGTTTAACCGATTTAATTTATGCTGGTTCGAATGCGGTTGCCGGATTAACGGAAGGCGCAGTCAATGATGCCATTGAAAAATATGGCGAAGGTCATGCGGTTGGCTACCCGGATACGGCTTACTTTTTACCGATCATTTACGCCGCCACTGGCGTTAAAATTAAAACATTGGGCGATTTGCCGGCTGCAGTGGGGATTCTGAAGAGTCTGATCACCAACAAAGAAGACCTCGATGAGGCCTTAAACGCCGGACTGGCCACCGCCGTCGGCGCTGAAATTATTGAAGCGATCCGTTACCTTGATGGCGACCCCTACGCCAACGATGCCGGTATCGGGTTTGTCGCCGATCCAATTATTCGTTCTTTGGGTGTGCCCCTGGTAACCGGCGATATTCCCGGAATTGCCGTTCTGCTGGGTGAATCCTCAGATCCCACCGCATTGGCCGCGATTGTTAAAGATTATCAGGAAAAAGGCTTGCTGACCTTTATGGTTGGTAATATTATCGATCAAGCGTTAGCAGCCGGTGTGAAAATGGGACTCGACTATCGGGTCATTCCCCTGGGCCATGAAGTAACCTCCGTGATTCATGTGGTCTCCGTTGCAATTCGGGCCGCCTTGATCTTTGGCGGCATCGAGCCAGGCAAGCTGGCAGAATTCCTGACCTACACCAAAGAACGAGTCCCGGCCTTTGTCAATACTTTCGGCGAATTAAACGAAGTGATTGTCTCTGTCGGCGCTGGTGCCATTGCTTTAGGTTTCCCGGTTATCGCTGATGTTCCGGTACCCGAAGTACCCGGCGCCTTGATGACCCAGGCCGACCACGCCAAAACTGTCGAGTTTTCGCTAGAAGCCCGGGAAATTAAAATTAAAGTGACTAAAATCGATGTCCCTGTTGCCGTGGCATCCGCATTTGAAGGCGAACGGGTCCGTAAGGATACCATGTTTGCTGAATTTGGTGGAAATAAGACAAAATGTTGGGAATTGGTTAAAGAAGCCGATTTAAGCGAAATAGAAGACCATCAAATCACTGTCGTTGGACCAGAAATTGACGATGCCCAGTTTGAGGGTGCCGATGTGGTTCGCTTACCATTAGGGATTTTAGTTGAAGTTGCTGGTAAGAATATGCAGAAAGATTTCGAATCTGTACTCGAACGGCGAATTCATTATTTCACTAATTACATTGATGGTGCCATGCATGTCGGACAACGAAACATTGCCTGGATTCGGTTAACTAAAGAAGCGTATGAAAAGGGCTTCCGATTAAAACATATCGGCGAAGTTCTCTATGCTAAAATGCGGGCGGATTTTGACAATGTTGTCGATAAATGTCAGGTTACACTTTATACAAAGTTGGAAGATGTTGAACGATTAGAAGAAGAAATGGTAAAACCAATCTACGTTAAACGCGATGAACGCTTAAATGCCCTGACCGATGAAAGTGTCGATACCTTCTATACCTGCACTCTATGCCAGTCCTTTGCACCGAGCCATGTCTGCGTCGTAACACCAGAACGATTAGGTTTATGTGGCGCGGTTTCCTGGTTGGACAGTAAAGCTACCAAGGAATTAGACCCGGCCGGACCGTCGCAGCCAATTGAAAAGGGTGAAGCAGTCGATGCGAAAATTGGCATCTGGGAGGCCGTTAACAAAACTGTGGCAGCCGCTTCGCAAGGTGCGGTTGAACGGGTTACTCTCTATTCAATTCTGGAAGATCCGATGACATCCTGTGGTTGCTTCGAGTGTATCTGTGGTATCATGCCAGAAGCAAACGGTGTGGTAATTGTTAACCGTGAGTTTAGTGAGATTTCTCCGGTGGGAATGACGTTCGGAGAATTGGCATCGATGACTGGAGGTGGGGTTCAAACACCTGGATTTATGGGTCATGGCCGCCACTTCATCGGCTCTAAAAAATTCATGTCAGCTGAAGGCGGTTTAACCCGAATCGTCTGGATGCCAAAAGAGTTAAAGGACGATGTAGCTGAACGATTAAATAAAGCAGCATTCGAGTTAACCGGAATTGAAAATTTTGTTGACATGGTCTGCGACGAAACAATTGCGACCGATTCTGAAGCAGTATTGGAATTCCTGGAAGCAAAGGGTCATCCCGCTCTGAAGATGGACCCAATTATGTAATTATGGTCGTAATTAAGATTAACAAGTTATAAATAACAAGCAGCCGCCCCTTAGCTTGTGTTAAGGGGCGAATTGTGTTAAAATAGCCTCAATTAAAAGAAAGGAGACTGAGAACATGTGTGAATCTTCAGCTTATATGATTACTCCTGAAGGAGAAACAAAGATAATGGACTATGTTGTTGATATCGTTCCAAACGAAGATGGCAGCTTAACCCTGTCCGATTTATTGGGTGGTACAAAAATTGTTCAAGGCAAACTAAAAGAAGTGAAACTTCTTAACCACAAAATTATTATTGAAGGAACGACGGTTTAGCCGATGAACATTGTAGTGCTAGATGGTATGGGAGGAGGCATTGGATCTCGAATTGTGGGTATTCTGAAAGATGAAATACCACCGTATATTGAAATATATGGATTGGGAACCAATGCTCTGGCCACCGCGGCCATGTTAAAAAAAGGAGCCAATAAGGGCGCGACTGGGGAAAATGCCATTGCCGTTACCGTTAAGAAAGCTGATTTCATTATCGGCTCGATTGCGATGACCATTCCAAACTCCATGATGGGAGAAGTCACACCGAAAATGGTTGAAGCCATTGGAAGCAGTGATGGATTAAAAATTTACATTCCGATTCTGCCAGAAAATCACCATATTGTTTCACTGGAAGAGAAACCATTATTACTCCAGATTCGCGAAGCAGTGTCTTTGATTAAAAAAGAACTTAATTTGGGAGAAGTGTAGATGGATGCTAAATTAAATATGGATAAGGAAGAAGATATTTTCAAAGTGTTTCTTGCCCATTGGATCAATCACACCGGAGATCATATTGAAGGCTATCGGGAGTGGGCTGAGAAATTAAAGGGGACCTCCAAAGATAATGTGTCCCAGGAAATTCTTCTGGCAATTGACAAGATGCGGGAAGCGCAAAAGAAGATCATGGAAGCGAAGTTACGTTTCTGACGATTGTTTGCGTATTGATGACAGGCACTAAATAAAGTTGATAAAACCCATGCTTGAAAGCAGGACTTTTTGTTCTGTTTTTTTTCGTGTTTTTAAGAGTGTCTATTAATAAAAAAAATTGCTGCCAATGATGAATCCCGGGAAAAACCAAAAATTTTCCTGGGATTTATTTTATAAAAAGTTATGTGGATTTTTAGAGATAGTGTATAATAAAGTTATACAAAGATAAAGAAGGTTTAAAAATGCGGATAAAAGATAAGAAACGTTTTATTATTGCATGTGGCGGATTGGCAACAATCCTGATTTTAATAATTGTAGTATTGACAATCAGTTTTTGGCATCGCAACGAAATCAAGGCTGAAGCTGACAGCAAGAAAAATTCACAGACAACAACGGCGCAGACAACAGTAAAAGAAACTGAAACTGCGGCAAATACCCAGGCAGCTGCGACTGAACAGCCAGTCCAAGCAGAAACTAAAGAAGAAATAAAAACTACTACGGCAGCAAATACAACTGGCACAGACAGCATTATAACGCTGGTTAACAAAAACCACAGTATTTCTGCCAGCTATGTACCTACGGATCTGGTAACGGTTGATTTGCCATCGACCCGGGATACGCAGTTGCGAAGTGTTGCGGCCGAGGGACTGACAAAGCTGTTTAAGGCGGCTGAGGGTGCCGGCTTGGAGTTATACTGTTGCTCCGGCTATCGTTCCTATGACACCCAGTCCGAACTGTATGCCTGGAATGTTGATACTTATGGGGTTGATGGCGCCGAACTGGTCAGCGCCCGGCCGGGTATGAGCGAACACCAGTTGGGTTTGGCAATGGACGTAACCAGTGCATCGGTCGGTTTTGATCTACTGGAAAGTTTTGGATCAACGTCAGAAGGACAATTCATCAAAGAAAACGCTCATAAGTATGGGTTTATTGTCCGGTATCCCCAGGGTAAAACCGATATTACCGGTTATGCCTATGAACCCTGGCATCTCCGATATTTAGGGGTTGATGTGGCGACTGAGATTTACAATAGCGGCAAAACCATGGAAGAATACTATGGCACCAATTAAGCAATTAGCCTGAGATAAACAATATAGTAATAAAGGATATCTTCGGAGATATCCTTTTTGATTGAGTTTTATCAGGATTGTACCAGAGAAAAAAACTATTTTCAAAAAAATGATTGTTTGATATAATAAGCAGGTATTTCGTGCGCCCGTAGCTCAGGTGGATAGAGCAGTAGTTTCCTAAACTGCGTGCCGGAGGTTCGAATCCTCTCGGGTGCACCATTTATATTGTACGGCGATGGCCGTTTTTTTATTGGCTGGATTTATGAAGATATCAAAGAGTAATGATTTTGTAAATTATTGATTAAGCGATAATAAACTGTTGCAAAGTGTAACAACAAGGTTTATACTTCATAGAGTTATAAAGCTGAAGCGCTATCTATAATCGGGGGGAATGGATGGAAAATTATAAGAAGTATTTAATTGTCTGCGGACTTCTGTTATTATTTGCATTAGTTTCTCCAGTCATCATTGCCTGGCTTAGTGTGATTCTTTCACCATTTATTACAACGGCAGGTGTGGTTGCGATTATTTTTATTGTTACGGTGATGATTGCATGGTTTGGAAAAATTGGCCGTAAATAAAACGGCTAGCTGGGGATTCTTTTAGGCAGCCAGGCTGACCAGGTTATTGAAAAAAACAAAGAAATATTGCGAATTAACAGGAGATAATTGACTAAGTTGAACGTACGATTAGTAAAAGAAAAAGATTATGTTCGGGTATTGGAAATTTTAAATGAGGCCATTGCCGCCCGGAAATTCACCGCCCAGCTCTCACCGGCAACCATGGAGATGCGAAAAGACTGGTTTATTCATCACTCGGCGCCAAGGCACCCGATGTTTGTAGCGGAATTGGATGGTTACGTCGTCGGCTGGGTGACGCTCACGGAGTTTCGGGCTGGCCGGGAAGGATTCCGCTTTACTTCAGAGATCAGTTATTATATCGACAGCCGTTTTCATCGTCAGGGCATTGGTTCGATGCTGATGCGGCGAGCGATTGAGGCGGCCCGGGAAATAGGTTTCAGAAATCTGGTAGCGGTCGTTTTTGATACCAATTTCAGCAGCCGCAAACTGGTAAAAAAGCATGGTTTCAGACTTTGGGGACATATGCCGGATGCCGTCGATATTGATGGAAAAACCATCGGTTGCGACTATTGGGGATTAAAAATAGAAAAATAGTAAATCCCGCTTGATTATTTCTAGCGTTGCTGATATAATTTTAATGTTGTTCAAAAGGCTATACGCCTTTTTTTATTTGAACGAAAGCAACAATAATCTTTCTGTCAGATGCAAAGAAAATCATGAATAATTATCAATGTTTTCATTGACAAAAATAAGGTTCTCATGGTATTCTATGTTAGTGACTATGAAAATAGGGAACGTGTGCCTGCATGTTCCTGCGGGTGTTGATATAAGGATGTAGGAGGTGCTGGAATGAGAGTAAAAGTTACTTTAGCATGTACAGAATGCAAGCAAAGAAATTACGATACCATGAAAAACAAGAAGAATAACCCTGATCGTTTAGAAGTGGATAAATATTGCAAGTTTTGCAAGAAGCATACACCACATAAAGAAACGAAATAATGGATAAAGAGGAATATCATGGCAACTAATAAGAAAACTAAAAATGCCAGTAGTAAACAAGGAAAAGAAAACACCCAACAACAGGCACAAAAAACCGATGATAAGGCAGCAAACCTGGTAAAAGAGGAAAAGAAAACGCCTCAATCAACGGCAAAAAATGAGAAAAAAACACAAAAGAAGTCAAGCGAAAAAAGTAAGGAACCAAACATTTTTCAAAAAATGATCGGCTTTTTAAAAGGCGTTCATCATGAACTGCGAAAAGTTACTTGGTTGACTAAAGATGAATTGATTAAAAAATCCGGCGTTGTCGCTGGAATTGTTGGGATATTCACTTTTCTCGTTTGGGTTGTTGATTCAGGATTAGGTGCACTTGCCGCGTTATTTATGAACATTTAGGTAAGGAGAACCATGGATACTAATCAACACGAACAGGCCCAATGGTTTGTTGCACATACTTATTCCGGTTACGAGAATAAGGTGAAAGCAAGCATTGAAGCCACAGTAGAAAACAGAAATATGGAGGACGTGATCCTTGAGGTTCAGGTTCCCGTACAAGAAGTAGTGGAAAGCAAAAACGGCAAAAAAGTCGTAAAAGAAAAGAAGCTATTTCCAGGTTATGTCATGATCAAAATGTTCATGACTGATGATTCATGGTATGTTGTCCGAAATACCCGTGGTGTTACCGGGTTTGTTGGTCCTGCTTCAAAACCTGTTCCGTTGTCCAAAGCTGAACTTAAGAGCATGGGCATTCGTCAGCAGCGTGTGGAAATCAGTATGCACGTTGGTGAAGAAGTGAAGGTAATTGAAGGACCGCTTGAAGGTTTCACTGGAGTTATTGAAGAAGTACATGCTGAGAAATCAAAGGTTAAGGTCAATGTTTCCATGTTTGGACGAGATACCCTCGCTGAACTGGGATTTGAACAAATAGAAAAAATAAACACTTAAGGAAAAAAACTATTCTTCATGCTACTCCATTAGGAGAAAAAATACTATAATAAAATGAAGGAGGTGTTAACATGGCAAAAAAAGTAATTGGTATGATTAAATTACAAATTCCTGCCGGTAAAGCAACACCAGCACCACCAGTTGGACCTGCATTAGGTCAACATGGGGTTAATATTATGGGATTCTGTAAAGAATTCAACGCAAAAACTGCAAATGAAGCAGGGATGATTATTCCTGTTGTAATCACTGTTTATCAGGATCGATCTTACTCATTTATTACCAAAACTCCACCAGCTGCCGTTCTGTTAAAGAAAATTGCTGGCATTGAGTCTGGATCTGGCGTACCTAACAAAACCAAGGTAGCTAAGGTAACAACTGAACAATTAAGAGAAATCGCAACATTAAAAATGCCTGACTTAAATGCGGCATCTGTAGAATCAGCGATGAGAATGATCGCTGGAACCGCCCGTAGCATGGGTATCACAATCGAAGAATAATTTTAGAAGGTAGAAACACCTTAAGTGGGAGGGAAACCGCTATTACCACAAGGAGGCAAAGATGAAAAAAGGAAAAAAATATCAGGATTTGGTAAAAAGCTTTGATAAGCAAGAGTTATTTGAACTGGATGCAGCCATTGCTCAGGTTAAGAAACTTGCGACAGCAAAGTTTGATGAAACGATTGAATTGCATGTTAAATTGGGTGTTGACTCACGTCATGCAGATCAACAGGTTCGTGGAGCAATCGTTCTGCCACATGGTACAGGTAAAACAGTTAAAGTTCTGGTTATCGCCAAAGGTGATAAGTTGAAAGAAGCTGAAGAAGCCGGTGCAGATTTCTTTGGTGAAGACGATATTATCGATAAAATTCAAAAAGAAAACTGGTTTGATTTTGATGTAATGATTGCTACTCCAGATATGATGGGTAAGGTTGGTCGTTTAGGTCGAGTATTAGGACCTAAAGGTTTAATGCCTAACCCTAAATCGGGAACTGTAACCATGGATGTTGCAAAAGCTGTTGCGGATACAAAAGCCGGTAAGGTTGAGTATCGTTTAGACAAAACCAATATTATTCATGTAATCATTGGTAAAGCGTCTTTTACTGAAGAAGCTTTAAAAGAAAACATGATGGTATTATTGGAAACTGTTAAAAAAGCAAAACCAGCTGCTTCCAAGGGTCAATACTTCCGAAGTGTTACTCTGGCAAGTACCATGAGTCCTGGAGTTAAAGTCAACACAGGAAAAATCTAGGAGTTTGTTGCTTCATTGAAGATAAACTCTGAAACGACTTGACATAGAAAATGACAAATGATACAATAGCATCGTTGTTAAATACGCATTCATCCATAGACAGTAGGTATGTAAATCCTACCGAGGTTGAAGAGAAAAAAGCTTAATGAATAATAGAGCTCTCTTCACGCTGTGGAGTGAGCTTTTTTGATACGATTTTATAAAGGAGGTGCAGATAATACATGCCAAAGATTGAAGTAAAACAAGTGATTGTACAAGAAATTGCCGAAAAACTTCGAAATGCCCAAACAGCGGTTCTCGTCGACTATCGTGGTTTGAACGTGGAAGAAGTAACTGAGTTACGTTCTCAGGCTCGTGCAGCAGGTATCGACTACAAGGTATATAAAAACTCAATGATGCGGTTCGCTGCTAAAGAAACCGGTTTTGAAGGTTTGCTTGACGTTTTGGTTGGACCTACTGCAATTGCTTTCTGTGATACAGATCCAGTTGCACCAGCAAAACTACTCAGTGAGTTTGCAAAAAAACATAAAGCTTTAGAAATTAAAGCAGGTATGGTTGATGGTAAGGTTTTAGACGTTCAAGGCGTCGCCGATCTAGCCGAATTACCACCACGAGAAGTACTGGTTGCCCAGGTTCTTGGTGGCTTAAACGCACCAATTTCAGGTTTTGTTAACGTACTTAACGGAAACATGCGTGGATTGGTTGTCGCATTAAATGCGATTGCAGAACAAAAACAAGCATAATTCAAAAGACAAATTAAATTAAAGAAAGAATATTTGGAGGTTTTATAAAATGGCAAGTGAAAAAGTAACACAATTAATTGAAGACGTAAAAGGTTTAACAGTATTAGAATTATCTGAACTGGTAAAAGCATTAGAAGAAGAATTCGGCGTTAGCGCTGCAGCTCCAATGGCTATGATGGCTGCTCCAGCTGCTGGTGGTGCTGCTGAAGAAGCAGAAGAACAAACTGAATTTGATGTAATTTTAACTGCTGCTGGCGATCAAAAAATCAAAGTTATCAAAGTTGTTCGTGAATTAACTGGCTTAGGCTTAAAAGAAGCAAAAGCATTAGTTGACGAAGCTCCAAAACCAGTTAAAGAAGCTGCTACTAAAGAAGAAGCTGAAGATATTAAAGCTAAAATTGAAGAAGTTGGCGGAAGCGTCGAAGTAAAATAATTACTCGATAACCACTAAAAATCACTTGCTTGCGCAGGTGATTTTTTTGTTTAACAGACGAAGTCTGAGAAAGAAGAACGATGGGAAAAAAACAGACAAATCAAGTGAAAGAAATCACACCCATGGCGGTGGATTTTCCTCAATGGTATACCGATGTTATATCCAAAACAGAATTGGTGGATTATTCTCCGGTAAAAGGCTTTATGGTAATCAGACCCTATGGTTATGCTATTTGGGAGCTGATCCAGGGAGCTTACGATAAACGGTTCAAAGAAACCGGTCATGAGAACATGTATTTTCCGCTTTTGATTCCAGAAAGCCTCTTAACTAAAGAAGCCGAACATGTCGAAGGATTTGCCCCTGAAGTAGCCTGGGTAACCCATGGCGGAGGCAAAGAATTGGCCGAAAGACTGGCGGTGCGTCCGACATCAGAAACGATCATTTGCAGCATGTACTCAAAGTGGCTGAATTCCTACCGTCAACTACCTTATTTGTATAATCAATGGTGTTCGGTTGTTCGATGGGAAAAAACCACCCGACCATTTTTAAGAACCTCCGAGTTTTTATGGCAGGAAGGTCATACCCTCCATGAAACCCCCGAAGAAGCTCAGGAAGAAACCATGCAGATGCTGGGAATCTACCGGGAAATTGCTGAAAGTCACCTGGCCATGCCGATGGTGGTAGGTCGAAAAAGCGATAAAGAAAAATTCGCCGGAGCCGACGCAACCTATACCATGGAAGCGCTGATGCACGATGGGCAGGCGCTCCAATCGGGAACCTCACATAATCTGGGTCAGCATTTCACCAAGGCCTTTGAAATTACGTATCTGGATCGCAATAACGAACAATCCTTTCCGTTTCATACCTCCTGGGGTGTGTCAACCCGGTTGATTGGCGGTATAATTATGGTTCACGGGGATGACAACGGCCTGGTTTTACCACCGAAAATTGCACCGATCCAAGTGGTCGTCATTCCGGTTGCCCAACATAAAGAAGGGGTTCTGGATAAAGCCTGGGAAATCAGTAAAACGCTGGGAAAAGACTTTAGAGTTAAGGTCGATGATTTGGATGGCTATTCTCCTGGCTGGAAGTTTAATCAGTGGGAAATGAAGGGGGTGCCGATCCGTCTTGAAATCGGTCCTCGCGATATTGAAAATGGCCAATGTGTACTGGCCCGTCGGGATACTGGCGAAAAAATCCCGGTCAGCCTGGACAATGTGACTCAGGCAGTCGATGATTTACTGACTGAAATTCAGGCTAACCTGTTTAATAGGGCCTTAAAAATGCGGGAAGAAAAAACCTCAACCGCGGAAAATATCGATGAATTCAAAAAGAATTTAACAGAAAATCCCGGTTTCATCAAAGCGATGTGGTGTGGTGAGCGCAGCTGTGAAGATCAGATCAAGGAAGATACCGGGGCGTCAATCCGCTGTATTCCTTTTGAAGATGAACAGGAAGTATTGTACGAAGGCAAATGCGTCTGTTGCGGCAAACCGGCGCAAAAAATGGCTTACTTCGCCCGCGCTTATTAGAAAGAGTGAGCGTGTGAAGATGAGCAGCATTACAATGACTAACCTGGGATTTTTCTTGAATGAAGTCGAATTTTATGAACATATCCGGATGAAAAAAGGATCAAAACGGGCACTACCCATTGAACGGATTCTTGAAACCGCAAGAAATATTCCGAAACCGAAGGTTTTATATCGGGTTTCCGAAGTGAAAATCATTGATGCTACCCACTTCACCCTGGATGGAGTCGAATTTGTCAGTGAAATTGGAGTCGAAAAAATTTCTAAAGCGACCTACGTTTTTCCAAATATTGTCACTGCTGGATCGGAAATCGAGAATTATTGCTTATCCCGGGAAAATGTCCTGGATCAGTACATCATCATGGAGCTATGTAATTTCGCCTGTGAGTTTGCCCGAGAAGCGCTGATTCGCGATATTAAAAATCGCTATGGGGTGGAGATTAAGGATTGTATCTATCCCGGCGAAGACGGATTTCGACTGGAATCCGGGAAAAAGATTTTTGAACTGTTTGAAAATGTTGAAGCAGAAATTGGTGTCACGGTCACCGAGATGGGTCTTACTACCCCCAGCCGGACAGCTTATGCGATTTATTTTGGATAGCACGATTTAAATATGAATTAATAAAGATAAAATGAAAAAGAGGCCGTAAATTAAACTTTAACGGCCTCTTTTTTATGCACTTTTTAAGCTGGCTAAAATTTCAATCATCCGCTGATTAAGCAGTGGATGGACAAGGTAAGGGGCAATTTCCGCCATCGATTCCATCACGAAAGCCCGCTCATGGATTCGCGGATGGGGCAGAATCACATGGGGATCATCAGTCACCAGATCATCGTAGAATAAGATATCCAAATCGATGGTTCGCGGTCCCCAGTGGATCGTCCGTTCCCGTTTGAGACCCAGTTCGATCTCAAGCAGCAGGCTCATCAGGATTTGGGGTGGCAGGGTTGTTCTGATTTTCAGCACACAATTGAGAAACGCATCCTGATCGGTGTAACCCCAGGGTTCGGTCTCAATGATGGTGGATTGGATCTGAGCTTCAATGCCGGGGGTGCTTTTGATGGCCGCGATGGCCTCAGCTAAATTCTGATGGCGGTCGCCCATATTGGTACCCAGCCCGATAAAAGCCTGATGCCAACCGCGATTAATTTCGATGGCCACGGTGTCCATTGATTTTAATATCGGAGCCCAGGGTTTCTTGATCATGATACTGACATGTTTAACCATTGGATAATGCTTTAAAACATAGGTAGCCAGCATTTCGCCGGCGGTTTCGATGAGATCATAGCTCTCTTTCTTAAATTCGACTTCCAGGGCATGACACAGTTCGCCATAGTGAACCGATTTCGTCAAGTCGCCAGTGAGGGCGGCTTCCTGCATATCCAGACTTAAGGTTACCGAAATCAGAAATTTCTGACCCAGGGTTTTTTCTTCGGGGAAAACCCCGTGGTAGGCGAATACTTCAAAATCTTTTATATAGAGTTTGTCCATGGTGCTCCTTTCAGAATGCCGACAGTCATTTGAGCGGCCCGTTTATTTTCCCGGACATCATGAACCCGAATAATCGAAGCGCCCTTCATAATGCCAATTACGGTGGTGGCCACGGTGCCTTCAACCCTTTCGGTAACCGGCAGATCCAGGGTCAGGCCGATAAAGCCTTTCCGGGAAGTGCCCAGTAGCAGTGGATAGCCGAGACTTTGCAGGGCTTCCAGGTGGTGCATCGTTTCCATGTTCTGGGCATAATCCTTGCCAAAGCCAATACCGGGATCAAGGATGATGGCATCCTTAGAAATACCTGCGGTTAAGGCGATGTCGATGGATTCCTGCAGATCGTTGATAATATCAGTGATCAGATGATTGTAATTCTGATTATTGCGATTATGCATCAGCACACAGGGGACCTGGTACTGAGCGGTAACATCGGCCAGAGTGGGGTCATATTTGAATCCCCAGATATCATTGACCATGTCGGCACCGGCCTGCAAGGCCGCTGCACCAACAGGACCCTTGTAGGTGTCGATGGAAATGGGAATATCAAAACGCTTCTGGATCGCTTCAATCATCGGAGCGATCCGATCTATTTCTTCTGCATCGCTGATTTGGGTATGACCGGGCCGGGTGGATTCACCGCCGAGATCGATGAGATCAGCACCGTCAGTGATCATTTTTTCCACTTGTTTAAGGCTGGCGTCCAGGTTATTGAACTTGCCACCGTCGGAAAATGAATCCGGGGTAACGTTTAAGATCCCCATAATGAGGACCTGATTGGTTAAGTCAAAATTCTTATTGCCAATTTGCATGGGGAACTCCTTTAATAAACAATGGTCAGGTTTTTCTTTTGACTTGACCAGTCACATTCTTTTTCGACCGGGCAGCAAAAACATGCCCGGGATAATTTGTCGCTTTCATAAACTATACGACTGAAGCCCTGGGCTTCCGGATTACGATGATTGCGGATAGCATCCAGGATCAGTTTATTTTCATCGTCGGTATAATCGAGGGTTTTAAGCAATGGAATTGCCAACTGGTGAGAGGCAATTTCATGGGGGGTTTTGTCCTGATATTGGACAAAACGGCCAATATCGTGGAGCAGTGCGGTTGTATAAATAAGATCCCGGGAGAAGTTTAAACCGGCTTCCATGGTCTTTATACTGGCAATGCGGGCGACTGCTAAAAAATGGGTAAGGTCGTGATGACAAAATTGGCGTTTTATCTCACAGGTTTTGTTATTTTCGAGATAGGTTTGAAAGTCCCTATTTTGATAAAGTAAATTGGTGTTAATCAACTGATCCATTAACCACGTCCTATTTGATGCTTAAAAGCTTATGTACTTCGTCTTTCAGCTCTTTGTTATGTTGAAATATACCAGCTTGCATAGCGGTGACAGTTCGGGTACCGGGACGTTTGACACCACGCATGTTCATGCACAGATGTTCGGCTTCCACAATAACCATGACTCCCCGAGCGTGCAGATACTCCATAATGGCTTCGCCGATATCAGTGGTTAAGACTTCCTGAAGCTGTGGTTTTCTTGAGTATAAATCAACCGTACGCACAAGTTTTGAAAGCCCGGCAACCCGACCGTTGGGGATATAGGCGATGTGGACCTTGCCGTAGAATGGCAGCAGGTGGTGTTCGCACATCGAATAAAAGGGAATATCCCGTTCGATGACAATGTCGTCAGATTTTACCGCAAAGGTTTTGGCCAGGTGAACTTCGGCAGTATGGTTCAGGCCTGAAAAAATTTCGGCATACATCCGGGCTACCCGGGCCGGGGTTTCAACCAGCCCTTCGCGGGTGGGGTCTTCGCCGATGGCTTCTAAAATCATTGTGACAGCTTCTTGGATTTTCTTTTGATCAATCATTTTTCTCCTATCGCCGAATCAACTTGATATTGATCCGGAATGGTTTTTACTAAAACCAAATAAAAAAAGCATTACTTAAATAAAACAAAATGTTTTAAGCAATGCTCCCGCAACCCTTAATTGGATGTTAAGGGGTCCAGCGGAAGCAACAAGATATCGCAATGAGTTCATTTCGTTTAAAGGCAACTTCCCATCCTCTAACACTTTACGCATCTTGTCTACTCTGTTATATTTAATTGGATGTATTTTAACATGGGACAGGGTCAGATACAAGGGTAATATAACGTATTCTTAAAATGGCTAAGCATCTTTTGTTAAGGAAATAACGACTAAAAACAGTCGGAAAAAGTTAGAAAAATGAATGAAAAAAGTAAAGAGAAAAAATTTAACCATTTTTTTAATAAAGTTGGGCAAACCATGTAATCGATGGGCAGTTATTTTACTTATTTTTCGTCGGAAGCTGAAATTTATTAGTAAGAATTGATAAAAGAAAGTGTTCTTTATTAAGAATTTCATCGTTTACTTAAGAAGACTGTGTTAAAATAACTCTGCAAAATAAGAAAACAACATCAACAGAAATACGAAAAGAAATGAGTAAAATGATGACTGATCCAGATCAAGAAAAAAGGGAACTGCTCAAGCCTGATCCATTTACCGTGAAAACACTTTATATGCGGGGGATTCCTAAATGGGAGTTTGAACGTTATCTGATAAAAAAAGCTGCGGCCATCCGTGGTGATACCTATGCCGGTCCGGGCTGGCAGGTGACCCTGTCCGAGGAACGTCAGGAGAGCCTGGGTGCTTGGTCATTAGTTGCGGTGGACGTCACCTTGGCGGTGGAAAAAGATCAGTTTGACGATTTTCTGCTAACCTTTCGGAAGAACTTTCTCCGGGGTGGAGGTTGATGATGGAAGAAAAGAATCACAAGAAAAAATTCTATTCCCTGGATAATGCCGGGGTGCTTTATACCGCCATTGCCTCATCACGGATGACAACGGTGTACCGGATGACGGTGGAATTATCAGAGACAGTTGACCCGGCGACCCTTCAAAAAGCCCTGGAACAGATTATCCACCGCTTTCCTTATTTTCAGGTGACTCTGAAACGGGGCTTTTTCTGGTACTACTATGAGCATACCGAGGCCATTCCCAGGGTTGAAGAAGAAACCTACTATCCCTGCAAGACCATGCGGCAGCGGCAGGGAAAGACCTTTCCCTTTCGGGTGCTCTATTATAAAAAATATGTTCATGTGGAATTTAATCACAGCATCTGTGATGGCAGCGGCGGACTGGCCTTTCTGCAAACCCTGATCATTGAATATTTTAAGCTGTTAAAGGGGATTGTGCCGAAAGATCTGGGCAAAGCCATGGACATCGCCGCGGATGTGGATCCGGGCGAGTTTGAAGATTCGTTTAAAGTCTATTATGAAGAAAATGTTCCACCACCGCCGGGTAGTAAAAAAGTCTTTCATTTTCCCTTTGAGCTGCTGGATAAAGGCGAGTATCTGCTTTTGACTGGCTTTGTGCCGGTAGCACCCTTGCTGACCCTGGCTAAAAACCATGGCTGCACCCTGACCCAGTTTATTCTGGCCCTTTATTTTGAAAGCATCCAGGAATATATCATGGAGCTGCCCATCAGTGAGCATAAAAAGCACCGACAACGGATTGCCATCAATGTGCCGGTGGATTTAAGAAGGATGTTTCCTTCGATTACGTTGAGAAATTTCTTTATCAGTCTGAATCCGGAGATTGATCTGGCTTTGGGTTATTATACCCGCGCGGAAATAATCGAGCAGATCAAAGGATACATGGGCCTGTATATGAATCGAAAGCATATTAACCGCTATATTTCCAGAAATGTGCGAAATGAACAGCTGATATTTTTGAGGATTATTCCTCTGTGGGTAAAAAAACTGTTTATGCCAATAGTCTATAAACGCTACGGCGAACGGGGATATACCAGCGGATTGTCCAATCTGGGAGTGGTCACGGTGCCGGAAGAGCTACGCCCTTATGTGAAGAGTTTTGAGGTGTTTCCCTCACCCAGCGCCGAAAGCCGGTTGAAAATGGTAACCGTCAGTTATGACAATTGCCTGGCCCTGTGCTTTGGAAAAACCACCGCAGAAACGGTGATTGAGAAGATCTTTTTCAGAAAAATCAGACAGCTGGGTATTCCGGTGAAAATAGAAACGAATAAGAGGTGAGACTATGGCTTATTGTCCGAAATGCGGTGTAGAAGTCGAAGATGATGTGAAAAACTGTCCCCTATGCGACTTTCCCATACCAGATGTCAATGAAGGGAATTATCCTGAAGAAAGTAAATATCCCCAGGCCATTAATACCTACGATGAAGATCATCTGGGAAAAAAGAATAAAGCGTTCTTTTCGCTTACTATTATTGCCATTAGTATTATGGTAATCATTGGGGTAATTTATCTGGTCTACCCCTGGAACCATGTCCTGCTTAAATATATTGCCCTGGCCGATATCAGTATTTTTGCGATTGTTTTTTTTGCCATGGGTTATCTGCATCCCCACTTCAATTTTCTGGGCGCCTATATTACGGTGGTGATTACCTGTTTATCTGTTTATCTAATTGGCGGAAGTCAAGCGAATTGGTTTCTGAACTATGCATTTCCGATTGCTACCCTGGTTTATCTGGATGTCAGCCTATTCCGGTTTATTTTTAAACATACCCGGCATAAAAGTCAGTTCATTTTTATTCCCTCCAATCTGATTCTTTTTGTGATTGTACTGGCAATCGGTATTGACGGAATCATCAGCTTAAACGTTCAGGGCAGTATTCATTTGACCTGGTCATTGATTGTGGCAGTCTCGGGAATTTGCATCATTGTGTTACTCCAGACCATTTATCATCGGATTCCGGAAAAAACCAGAAGAATGCTGAAAAAGAAAATGCATGTCTGAATTTAACGAAATTGCCGTATTGAGATGATTAAGGTTAACATTAATAACTGAGAATAATAAATCAAATAGAAAATAACTGGATAAAACAGCTGGGCTGTTTTATCCAGTTATTTTTTTATTTGCTCATAAAGCAACATAAAAAGAGTAAAATTTAGATAAGTAAAATGAAAATAAATCGTTATTTAATAATCGAATGAATCATATCTTGATAATTCTTAATATTTATTAATTGACAGATATTTTGTTGTGGATTTTCTTTTTTTAAGACAGTTCTTGAGTCTGATTAAAGACACTTGAATGACGAATGTATGAGTAACATTAATACCTCAAAGATACGCTTAAAGGAAATTGGTTTAAACCCTAGGAAAATAATATGAAAAATTCCATATATCAGTCAAAAAATTGTAGTAGTAAATTACTGGTTTCATGTTAAATTGAGGAACCATCTTAAAACGATTTGGTAAATATCGGGTACAAAAGGAGGTCATGAAAGTGGCAGTACAAATTACGACAAAAGAAGCCGTAAAAAAGATTATTGATAAATCTTCTGTTATGATCGGAGGATTTTTAGGGGCTGCTGTTCCACTAAAAATGATCGACGAAATAGCGGCGGCAGGGATCAAAGATCTGACCGTCATCAGTATTGGCGCCGGCTACCGGGGCGGCGGTGTTGATATCGGAAAACTGGTCTTAAATAAGCAGATTATTAAATATGTGACAGCCCATGTGGGTACTGATCCCAATTTGATCAAACAGATTGTCAACGAAGAAGTGGAACTGGAACTAAGCCCGATGGGTACCTTTGTGGAGCGGGTTCGGGCTGGCGGCGCCGGGCTGGGGGCAGTCGTGACCCCGGTCGGGATGGGAACTGAAGTTGAAGCGATGGCTGAAAAAATTATCGTCGACGGAAAGCCCTATCTATTATTTAAACCGATCCGGGCAGATGTGGCGGTCATCAAGGCCTATCGCAGCGATCCCTTAGGAAATTTGCAGTACCAGGGGATGAGCAATACCAACCCGATTATGGCAACCGCAGCTGATATTGTCATTGCTGAAGTTGATGAGATCGTCGGGGTTGGCGAGATTGCCTGTGAGCAAATTGGAACGCCAGGGATTTTTGTGGATTATATTATCCAGGGACATAGCTTTGAGGAACGAAAGAATATATATGAAGAATTGTGGATAGCCACAAATAAATTATAGGAGATCCGAAAATGCCGAGAAATTATATTGCCAGAAGAATTGCCAAAGAATTTAAAGATGGGATGTATGTCAATTTGGGAATCGGAATTCCCACCGAATCGGCTAATTATATCCCCGCCGGAACCCAGGTATTCCTCCAGACCGAAAATGGCGGCTTAATGTTTGGTCCCAAACCAAAACGGGGCGAGAGTAATCCGGATATTGCCAATGCCGGGGCCGAACCGATTACCATGATGCCCGGTGGTGCTGTTTTTGATTTGCGACCTCTTTTGCCATGATCCGGGGTGGACACGTTGACATGACTGTGGTCGGCGCCCTGGAGGTTGATGAAGTCGGCAGCATTGCCAGCTGGAAAATTCCCGGCAAACTTTTAACCGGTATGGGCGGCGCCATGGATTTACTTTATGGCTGTAAGCGGGTGATTGTAGCGATGACCCATACCGATAAGCATGGCAACCCGAAAATCAGAAAAAAATGCACCCTACCCTTAACCGCTGCTGGGGTAGTGGATATGATTATCACCGATAAGGCCGTGTTTCGGGTAGTGGAGGACGGTTTGCATCTGGAAGAACTGGCACCAGGGGTAACGGCAGCTGAGGTTGAGCGGCTCACCGAAGGAACAATTATCAACATCATCGAATGGGAACATATCGAAATTAATTAGAGAGAATAGAAGAGGAAAATAAAATGAATAACAATAAAAAATGGTTAATTCTGGCAGTGAGTATTGTGATTAACTTGTGCATCGGTTTTGCCTACGCCTGGAGCGTTTTTTCAAAACCGTTGCAGATGGATTTTGGCTGGACACCTTCCCAGGCATCAATGGCGTTTACGATTAACTTGTTTGTCTTGCCAATTGCAATGATTTTTGCCGGACCGCTGGTAAAACGTTTTGGCGTCCGGGTGGTCGTCTTATTAGGCGGGGTGTTGTTCAGTTTGGGTCTTTACTTGAGCGGTATGATTACCACCGTTTATCAGATCTATATTACCTATGGTTTAATTGCAGGATCGGGAATTGGCCTGATTTACTCGATTACCGTTTCCAATACGGTTAAATGGTTTCCCGAGCATAAGGGTTTGGCCGGCGGTTTGACGGCTGGCGGGTTTGGAGCCGGTTCGCTGATCTTTGCCCCGGTGGCGGTCCAATTTATTGCTGCTCAGGGTGTATTGGGGGCCTTTCAGACCTTGGGTTTGATCTTTGCCGGGGTGATCCTGGTATTGGGGATCTTTATTGCCGCACCGCCGGTACCAGTAACAGATAATAAGGCCACTGCTGCGGCAATCAGTCAGCCCAGTGGTGATGTCGCCACCCGGGATATGTTAAAAACCCCCGATTTTTATGTGATATGGGGATTAATGGTGTTAGGTTGTATTTCCGGGTTAATGATTATCAGCCAGGCTTCACCGATCGGCCAGGTGATGGTTGGTTTATCCCCCGAGCAGGCAGCTTTTGCAGTTGGTTTTATCGGCCTGGCCAATGCCACCGGTCGGGTTGTCTGGGGAACGGTATCGGATAAAATTGGACGCTACAATACCTTGATGTGTATGTTTGCTTTAAGTGGCGCCGGTTTAGTGGCCTTGTATTTCACCAAGGACTTACCGCTTTTCATGGTTGGCATCTGTTTGATCGCCGCCAGCTATGGCGGAGTGTTCGGTTTATTCCCATCGATCACCGCCGATAATTTTGGGATCAAACATTTGAGCATGAATTATGGGGTGGTAATGACCGGACTGTCAATCGGGGCCTTTATCGGACCACAGATTGCCGCCTATGCCGTTGAAAAAAGTGGCGGTAGCTATAACCTGGCCTTTATCATCACTTTGGGGATTAATATTGCGGCTATTATTCTGGTATTGTTTGCCAAACGCATGAACGCTAAACAAAAGATGACGCTGGCAACCGAGAATTAAAAACATTGAGCATAAAATGCAAAAAATAAGATCTGCCTCGCTGAGGCAGATCTTTATTTTTGGTTCAGGTTAAGCGGTATTTGCGGTTAAGCATATCTTCCCGTTCTTTCCAGTCCGACATTAGGGTGCCCAGGGCACCATAGAAGGAAAGATTATGATTGGGAAAACGAAAGTGCAGCATCTCGTGCAAAGCGATGTATTCAATGCATTCTTTGGGGGTTTTAATCAGTTCCAGATTAAGGATAACCCGTTGACTCTTAGGCGAACAGGCGCCCCAACGGTTGTCCAGACGGTAGATTTTCAAGTCGGGAAAACGAACCTGGTAGGGAGCGGCTTTGACAATAGCAGAGGCCATGGCTTCGACAAAAATCTCCCGGGCCTGTTCCCGGTACCACATATCCAAAACAAATTCTTTATGCGAAAGGGATTGAACGTCATTGACATTGAGAACCATATTAAAATTGTTGATGATGACACCGGTGTTGGGTGATTCTTCAATCATCAGGCGATAGTAATCACCAAGAAATTTATGCTTTTCACCCGTTTTATACTGATAATTTTTTAATAATTCAGGGACGGTGTCAAGATTGCCAAACATAGGGGTTACCTCCATCTTCTTGTAAAACAACTCCATTTTGACCTATTATATCCAAGAATCGAGAAAACCTGAATAGAAATAGTTGTCACCATAGGGAAAGAATTGGTGATCGACTTGCAAATTTTTAAGATGCCGTTTATGAACTGTACTTTCTCGTGAAAAATGTTATAATGAGATATTATAGTTCCAGGAAAAATGTGGAGAATAATCAGGAATGTTTTTAAATGAAAGGAGAATCTTATGGAAACAACACTAAGTGTAACATTGATTCAACACACACCAGATCCCGAGAAATTAGTTGCGGCAGCAGCCAAGCTATGTTATTCCAAAGCCGGTGCCGGTGAGATCATGGAAGACTTGACCGATGATAATGTGGAACGCTTTTTAACCCGTTTGATGGACATGGGACATGCCTCACCCATCGAACACGCCAGCTTTACCTTTGCCATTGAAGGGGTGAGCCGGGCTTTAACCCATCAGTTGGTGCGTCACCGGATGGCAAGCTTCAGTCAGAAATCCCAACGTTATGTCAGCGAAGGACAATTCAATTATGTGATTCCGCCAGAAATCAAAGCCTTGCCGGATGGTGAAAAGATCTTTGTTGAAGGGATGGAAAATGCCCAGAAGACCTATGATGCACTGGCTGAAAAGCTCATTCAAAAGTACACCAGGGATTTGATGACAGTCGGCCTATCTGAAAAGCATGCCGCCATGGCTGCCGAAAAGCAGGGAATCGAAGATGCCCGGTTTGTCTTACCCAATGCCTGCGAGACAAAAATTGTGACCACCATGAATACCCGGGAACTGCTGCATTTTTTCAATCAGCGCTGTTGCAACCGGGCCCAATGGGAAATCCGGGAACTGGCTACGCAAATGCTCAGAGAATGTAAAAAAGTGGCGCCCTTACTCTTTAAAAACGGCGGACCCCGCTGTGTCGAAGGACCATGTCCGGAGGGAAGCATGACCTGTGGAAGAATTACTGAGGTCAGAGAAAAATTTAAGCAAATTTAGGAAATCATTGGACTAGCTGTTCAATAAAAATAAACTAAAAATTGAAAAGGTTGTGAAAAGGTATGTTGGAAATTAAAAATCCCGAAAAACAGAATATTATTTTAGCTTTAATCGTCGCTGTTTTAGGGGTCGTCATTATTTTTGTTCCGTTTGTGATTAAAGCGGTGGGAATTTATCAGTTTTACTTTACCTATGCCGGGGTGGTTATTATTGTTTTTTCTCTTGGCTATGCCATCTTTTTTTATCGGCGCTATCGCCAGTTTGAGGCTTTTATGGAGAAAAAAGATGAAGCCCTGGTCTGGGAATATGAAGATGCCCAATATGAGGGGTTTATCGGGGAATTAAACGAAATCCAGAAAAACTCGGAAAAGAAAAAAATCTGGATTTTGCTGGCAATTGAGCTGGTTATCTCGATTTTACTTTTTATTATGTTATCTGAAGGGACGAAATGGCTGGGCTTTGTCTTTTTTGCTTTCTTTGCCACCTTGTCAGTCATGTTCACCATAATATTACCCCAAAGTTTTAAGTACAAAGCTCTGGTTAAACCATATGTAACAATTATCCATGAAGACAGTGCCTATATTATGGGGCGGTTTCATCGATGGTCCAAAGCCCAGGCTAAACTGAAAAACTATGATAACGGTGAGAAAATGTATAAGGTCCTGGCTATTAACTATGAGGCAGTCACCCGAAATGGGAAGCTGTTTCAGGAGTGGACAGCGGTGATTCCCAATCCCGATGACAGCAGAATGATTGCTGAAGCGAAAACATGGGTTAGCCGGATCAATAAATTCACCCGGCTCCATGAGAAAAAAATGAGTGAAAGAAAGTCATGGTCAGAACAAATATTTGAAAAAATGATTGGCAAAAATAAAAATAAAAAACTGGAAAAAGCAACTGAATCGAAAAATCAGAAATAAAAAAAGCCCGTTAGGGCTTTTTTTATTGGCAGCTGTTATTCCGGATAAATCATATTCTCCGGTTGGATGTTGTTAAGAATTTCAGTCAGAAATTTCGTTGCCTCATAGCGGGCCATAGGAAGATTCATATCCAGATAGTTACCGCAGTCCCGGGGTGAGGCACCGGGAATTTCGTCTTCATAATCGGCCATAAAGCTAAACAGTTTGATGATCAAGGGCATAACATCCGCCGGGGTCCGTTCGCCTTTCATCAGCAGATAGAAGCCGGTCCGGCAGCCCATCGGTCCAAAATAGACAATCTCATCACTGAGAACCGGGTCGTTTCGCAGGAAGGTTGCGCCCAGGTGTTCCATCGCATGCAGTTCGCCGTTGTTGATTACTGGTTCGCGGTTGGGTTCTTTCATCCGAATATCAAAGGTGGTGATACAGTGGTCACCGCAATAATCTTTTCGGGAGATGTAGACGCCCCTCAGTAAATCCAGATGGTTGATGGTGAAGCTGGCAATTTTTTTCATTTTTGTTTTTCCTTTCCGGTAAGATAATGGTTGATCGCCTCCAGGTAATGGAGGAGGATATTGTGAAAGGGATAAATGCGCAGATTCTGATCGAAGTCGGCGTAGGGAATCGACTTGCGGCCATCATGCTGGGCATGATCCCAATAGTTTTTCAAAACCTCAAAAGGCAGCAGGAAGGTTTCGTCACAGAATTTAAAATGGACGATCAGGAAGGACAGGCCCTCCTGTTTTTCAAATGCTTCCATAAATTCCATCTGATGCTGGTGGATATTGGCAATCGGCAACCGTTTCTGACTGGTTTCCTTGGCGTCAAAGCAGACCGGAATGCCCTGGATGTTACCCAGATAATCGACAGTGCTTTTTTCTTCAAAATAAGCCAGCTTGATGGTTCCCTTAGCCGGGTCCAACTCCACCGGTTTGATTGATGTGGGTATTTTCTGAACCACCGCCAAGCCCTGCTCCAGATAAATTTTATTAGTAATATTTAAGTTTTCTTCAAGCTGACTGCCCCGCAGCCCGCGGCTGTTCCAGTACCCCATGCTTATTTCTCAGATAGAAAAGGGTCTTTGAAGCCAAAGCGTTTTAAGGCTTTTTCAAAAACCGGGGGGACCGGGGCGGTGAAGGTTTTTTTCATATCTGTCAGCGTATACTGGGCACTGTGAAGCAACTGACTTTTCAGGCCGGATTCCTCATATAAACGGCTGTTGACCTGACGACTGCCATATTTGGGATCCCCCAAAATAGGAAAACCAACGGCGGCCAGCTGGACCCGAATCTGGTGAGAGCGGCCGGTTTTTAAAATTACTTTTAAGAGTGCATAGTCACCATGGCTTTCCAGGGTTTCATAGTTGAGCACCGCTTTTTTATCGGTTGGGGCAGTTTGCTGCTCGGAGAAGGTAACGGTATTTTTATCGCCGTCTTTTTTCAAATAACCGACGATCTCATCCGCGGCTTTGGGTTTGCCGGAGACGATCGCAAAGTAGATCTTTTCGGTTTGATCTTCGCGGATGGCCTGATTAACCTCCTGCAGGGTTTTATAATTCTTGGGCACCAGGATGATCCCGGTGGTGTTTTTATCCAATCGATTGGCACAGGCCGGGGTGAAGGTAAGATTGGTTTTAGGGTCATAATCGCCCTTCTTAACCAGATAGTCAACGGCGTAATCAATCAGTGAAAGTTCTTCGGTTTTATCGGGCTGTGTGAGTACTTCGGCTGGTTTATTAAGAACCAGCAGGTCATTATTTTCATAAATAATATCAAGAATGGTACTGTTTTTATCGAGCTTTTTTTTGGTTGAATCGGTTCTAAAATTGGCAATGGTTTCTTCAGAGAAATAAATCTGGACCACGTCGCCGGCTGTGATCGCGGTGGATGGCTCCGATTTTTGACCATTGAGTTTGATTCTCTTTTTTCGCAGCATCTTCTGGAGAAATCCGGTCGATGCCTGGGGCATGAGTTTTTTCAGAAAGCGATCCAGTCGCTGGTTACTTTCATTTTCGGTGATAACAATTATTTTCATTTATAATCCTTAAGAAGTATTTTGTGATTATTATACCATGGAAGCCGGGTAAATAAATTAAGTTTCGGTGTTGCACAAAGAATAATTTAACCCATCCGGTGAGGTTTGTTTTCCAGTTTCTGCCGAACTCAGGGAGCAGCAACGGGTCATTGACATAAAAAGAGCATGTTCGCAAACAACCAAAGTTGTTTTGCGACATGCCCTAAAAACGGAGAAACGAGTTAAGGATAATTAAAAATTATCGTTTGTGGCTACAGTCCAAGACATTTTTTATCTTATGGGCGACCATCGCTTTAATGGCAGAGCGACCAGGACCCAAGTATTGACGGGGATCGAACCAGCCGGGATTTTCAACAAATACCTGGCGGATCGAAGCGGTCATTGCGAGACGCAGATCAGTATCAATATTGATTTTACAAACGCCTGACTTTGCAGCTTTTCGTAACATTTCTTCAGGTACACCTTTAGCACCAGGGATTTGTCCGCCATATTGATTGCAGAGATCCACAAATTCTTTGGGAACTGAGGATGCCCCATGAAGGACCAGCGGAAAACCGGGCAGCAGGTCGGAAATTTTATAAAGTCGTTCAAAATCCAGACGGGGTTCGCCTTTGAATTTGAAAGCGCCATGACTGGTACCAATTGTGATTGCTAAAGAATCACAGCCGGTTTTTTCAACAAATTCGACCGCTTCATCAGGATCAGTATAGGTTGCGTTGGGGGTGTCAACATTAACATCATCTTCAACACCAGCCAGTTTACCCAGCTCGGCTTCAACCACGACACCGTGATCATGAGCATATTCAACCACCTTTTTTGTTAAGGCTATATTTTCAGCAAAGGGATGTTTTGAACCATCAACCATAACCGAGGTAAAACCGCTATCGACGCAGGTTTTGCAAATTTCGAAATCATCGCCGTGATCTAAATGGAGACAAATATCCAAACCAGTAACCTCGATGGCCGCTTCAACTAATTTTCTTAAATAGACTGGATGGGCATATTTTCGGGCACCTGCCGATACTTGTAAAATAAGGGGAGCTTGTTCTTCAGCGGCTGCTTCTACGATGCCTTGGATAATTTCCATGTTGTTGACATTAAAAGCCCCAACAGCATAGCCACCTTCATAAGCTTTTTTGAACATTTCGGTTGATGTTACTAGTCCCATTTTCTAAAACCTCCTAAGTGTTTATCATAATTTTGCCTGTTTTTTATATTATACTTTTAATTAGCGACGGTATTAGTATACTATCTTTTAAGGTAATACTCAAGCAAACAGAGCAAATTTGACTGGTTTTAATACTTTTTTCCAGATAGAAATTAAGACAAGATCGAAAATGACGCTTTGACCAAAGTAATTATGAAAATGGTTGCCTGGGCAGTTGGAGATCGTGCATAAAATAGAAAGAGGCAAACTAAAAATAGTTGCCTCTTTTGAGAATGGAGCCGGAACTAACGTTGTTTTATGAAGCTGGGAAGAATTTTTAATAAACCAACGAGCATAATTGTGTACAAAGGAATCAGGAAAATATTTGTAATGAGTCGGGCCGGAAGTAATACCGCAACAGCCTGTCCATAAAGAATACTCAAAAACCACGTATTCAACAAAATTGACGTGACCAATTGTGAAACACTCACGATAAACAGAATATGATCGCTACGGTATTCACTATCAAGATTGGATTTCTTTACAACAATAATGGGGAACACCGCAAACGCGATCATTAAAGCAATAAAGAGAACAAAGAAAATCATACTCAACGGTTCTCCCGCATAATAAATGGTGCCATTGTCAAAACCGAAGGTCCCGGAAACAGCCAGAATTATCGATGCTAAAGCAATGAATACCAGGTTGAACCATTCCAGATGTTTGATTTCTTTTTTTCTTAACATCATAAAAAGCAAGCCTGGAATAAAACCGGTCAGTCCATTGGCAAGCGTAAATCCGATAAAGAAAGGTCCACCTGGCTTAATGATAAAGCACAGGATATCGGAAATAAAACCAACGGCAAAACCTGCCAACGGTCCAAACAGGATACCGCTCAGCATGATTGGCAAAGCAGTAATGTTTAACCGGAGTGAAGGAAAACCACCAAGAGGGATGTACACCTCAAACAGAATCTTCAGCACGATGCTGATGGCAATGAGCAGTCCACAATTGACCACAATCCGGGTCCGGGCGGTAGTTGTCAAGATAGTTGGCAGTTTTAATTGAAATAAATTTTGACAGTAACCGTTTTAAAATCATGCTTCTTCCAGTGAATCCAGCATCACAATATCTGAGCGTTCAGGATTCAACCAGACAAC
>Ga0209639_1000388_pt1 | contig 64441 bp, 47 predicted proteins | sample EPASupsiteHSE605_FD_187268 | JGI IMG/M metagenome (GOLD analysis project Ga0209639, IMG submission 187268) | Bioremediated contaminated groundwater from EPA Superfund site, New Mexico - Sample HSE6-05 (SPAdes) (version 2) | ecosystem: Environmental > Aquatic > Deep subsurface > Groundwater >... | reverse complement strand
AAGGAGCCACGGTGTTGGAGAACAAATACGGACGGGCCTTATTACGCATCCAGTCGATAATCTCCTTCGAGCTGCTGATGCAACCGCCCGATGCACCACCCAGCGCTTTTCCGAAGGTGGTTGTAATGATATCAACACGGCCCATAACGCCACGGAATTCATGGGTGCCACGTCCTGTTTTGCCCATAAAGCCTGTTGAATGACTGTCATCCACCATCACCATAGCATCGTATTTATCGGCCAGGTCGCAGATTTCCTTCAGCAGCGCGATATCGCCGTCCATACTGAAAACGCCGTCGGTGGCAATCATAATAAAACGACAACCTTTTTCGCGGGCTTCTTTCAGGCAGCGTTCGAGTCCTTTGGCGTTTTTACCGGTAGCCTGATCGAGTTCCTCAACATCGCGCATATCGCTGTGTTTGTAAGCCCAGCGCTGCGCTTTGCACAAACGTACGCCATCGATAATGGAAGCGTGATTCAATGCATCGCTGATGATGGCGTCGTTTTCGCCAAGCAGTGGTTCGAAAACCGCACCGTTGGCATCGAAGCATGAAGAGAACAAAATGGTGTCTTCCATTCCGAGAAAATCGGACACTTTCTGTTCAAGGGTTTTATGAATATCCTGTGTACCGCAGATAAAACGAACCGACGACAAACCATAGCCACGGTGGTCGATTTCGGCATGAGCAGCCTTAATCAGCTCGGGATGTGAAGATAATCCCAGGTAATTGTTGGCGCAGAAATTCAGCACGCGCTTACCTTTTACGGTAATTTCGGCTCCCTGTTCGCTTTCAATGATTCGTTCGTTTTTAAACAGACCGGCTTCGCGGATGGCGGCCAGTTCTTTTGTCAGATATTCTTTCACTTTCCCTTGCATGGTTGTAAGATTTTATACCCGCAAATCTACACTATTTTTTTAAAACCGGAAATGAAACAGGCAGATGAAATTTCAAAAGCCATTGACAGGACAGTCGTTTTTAACAGTTGTTTTATAACGCCCGCTTTATGAACACAAAAACAATATACACTAAAATTATCCGGGCTGGCTGAGAGAACCTCTAATACCGAACGTATCTATTGATGACAATCAGGCCGAAGGCTGCAAAATTATCGAAGTTCACATCCGATTCCTTTGGAAAAAAATCTAATTTTGCGCAAAGAAAAACAAACGTACACGAATGAAAAACATACTTGTTATCGGAGCCTTCGGGCAGATTGGATCAGAGCTTACACTCGCACTCAGAAACGATTTCGGAAATGACCATGTGGTGGCTTCCGATATAAACATTCGTCAGGATTCGCCACTGGCTGCAGGCCCGATGGAGGTTCTCGACGCCCGCGATCGCGCTGCCATTACCGATATCAGCAAAAAATACAACATTGACACCATCATCAATCTGGCTGCAATTCTTTCAGCCAATGGCGAAAAAAATCCCGCGCTGGCATGGGATGTCAACATCAATGCACTGATCAACACATTCGAAGTTGCCCGTGAAATGAAGATGGACCGCGTGCTGGTTCCAAGCTCCATTGCTGCCTTCGGACCCACAACTCCGCGCATCAACACACCGCAGGAAACCATTCTCGAGCCATCGACCATGTACGGTATTACCAAAGTTGCCGGCGAATTGCTGGGCGATTATTATGTGCGTAAATATGGTCTCGATGTCCGCGGATTGCGTTATCCCGGCATCATCAGCCACGAAACCCTGCCTGGTGGCGGAACAACCGATTACGCTGTTGCCATTTATTACGATGCAGTAAAATACAACAAATACACTTGCTTTGTCAGCGCTGAAACGCAGCTCCCGATGATGTATATGCCCGATTGTATCAAAGCCACCATCGATTTGCTGAAAGCTGATTTCAAATCCCTGAAACACCATTCCAATTTTAATGTCAGCGCTATGAGCTTTACCGCAGCAGAACTGGCCGAGAGCATTAAGAAATATCAACCCGATTTCACTATTTCTTACGAACCCGATTACCGTCAGGCCATTGCCGACAGCTGGCCGGCCAGTATTGATGACAGTGCTGCACGTCAGGAATGGGGCTGGAAACCATCATTCGACCTCGACGCCATGACGCAGGATATGCTTAAGAATATTAAAATCAAACATGAAAAAGGATTGATTTAAGATATCCGATTTTTGTCGCGATAGCTATCGCGATTTGATTTTTGAACGGAAATTTGGAAGAACACTGAACATTCCGACCTATAGCCGAACATCGATCAAGGAATGAAGAAGTAAAGGCAAAAGTATTTGAAGTACCGTTCTACTTTATAAACTTTAAAACTTTATAAACTTCAAAAAAGATCTTCCTCAAAATAATATAGGCGCTGTGCGAAAGTATGGCGCTTTTTTGTTTTTTTTGACGCGGATCTGCCTGACTGCCTGTTGCAGTTAAATTGCAGACAGGTAAACGCGGAAAAACGCACACAGAAAAATTTTTAGACGCGGACCTGCCGGACGGGCAGGTTGGCGCGGGCATGCGCGGATACTTTAATCTTTCGCCACTTCGGCAAGCTCAGTGCGGCGCTTTTATCTTTTGTCTTTTTCAAACGCGGAGTTGCATCCAATCATTCATTTAATCGTTTAGCCATTTAATTATTCAGCCATTTTAATCGTTTAATCATTTAGCCATTTAATCGTTTAACTGTTTAATCATTTTTGAATTGAAGAATTTTCTTCACTATAAACAACCCGACTCACGCGATTGAGGCCCTACCTGTCTGCGTTTGGTGACCATGAGCGAAAGACAGAATTATTTACCAATGAATTTGTCCCGGAAAAGCAGTGTTATGATACATAAAAGAGTATCCGGATAATGGGAGATTTAAATGTGAATAAAAAGCAAACATGACTAATGATATGTTAAATGTAAAATCGGTGAATATTTTCCAAAATATTTTTTATATTTGTCACGTTTAAAGAAATTAATCTCTGAATTATTTGCTTTTGGCGGGTAATCGTTCTTTAAGAGAGAAACATTTTTTCATCTATACCTGAAGTGCTTTGCATTATGGACGAACGTGTTCGTTTATAGAACTAAAAGGTATAAATAAAACCGGGAAAGGGTTTGCACGCCCCGCCCCGGCTTTGGAATCACATTCAGCCATTAAACCGAATGCCGTGCAAATATACGAAGAAACACCGCAAAACCGTTGAAAATCACTGTTAAAAGGCGATATTTCACCGGCGTTTGGCATCCAACAGCCAACTTTTCAAATAACAATTTTGGTCTTTTATCAAACCCATTGTTCATCCAATGGTAAAAGTCTACTATTGAATCGAAATGTTGAATATTGGAAATACTGCGAAAGTGGGTACAAATAAATTAAATCCGCCGTATGGCGGAAACAGCTGTTCCGACCTGTCCGCCTCGGGCGGGAAAGCTGTGAGAGAATAGGGATCAAAAATTAATTACATGAAAAAAGCAAAATTAACAATTTCAAAATTGACTTTAAAAAAGTCGACAATCGTTAAGTTAAACACCCTAAACAGTGTAATAGGTGGGGGGAGTGAGCCAGTTACGTGTACATGCCCAACATATAACCCGCAAGTGTGCCGTACTAACATAAATTGCACTAGCAATTGGTGCTGTGTATAGATGCCTAAATGTGAATCAGAGGTTTTATTCTATTGAGCCTATGATTTTATTTATATGAGGCATGCCGAAGGATTTTAATTTCACAATGAAAGAAATTTATGAAATATTTTTGCATTTGCCACGTTTAGAGAAATTATTCTCTGAAATAGTTGCTTTTGGCAGGTAATCGTTCTTCAAGAGAGAAACATTTTTTCAACAATGCCTTATGTGCTTTGCATTATGGACGAACGTGTTCGTTTATAGCACTGAATGGCATAAAAGACGTACCATGAACAGATAAGACCTAAAACTTGTTAATGGTTTTTAAAACGTCTTAAATAAAACCGGAAAAGGGTTTGCACGCCCCACTCTGGCTTTGGAATCACATTAAATCATTAACCCCAAATGCCGTGCAAAGATACGTAGAAACATCGCAAAACCGTTGAGAATCACTATTGAAAGGTGCTATTTCACCGGCGTCTGGCATCCGATAGCCTCTTTTTAAATAACAATTTTAGTCTTTTATCAAACCCATTGTTCATTCAATGGAAAATACTTGTTGTTGCAGCGAAATGTTGAATATTGGAAATACTGCGAAAGTGGGAATAGTAAATTAACTCCGTCGTTTGGCGGAAATAGCGGTTCCGACCTGTCCGACTAGGGCGGGAAAGCTATGATAGAGTAGGACTTTAAAGTAAATAACATGAAAAAAACAAAAAAAACAATTTCTAAATTGGCTTTAAAAAAGTCGACAATCGTTAAGTTAAATTCCTTAAACAATGTAATTGGTGGTGTTCCATTAACGCAGTCATGCCCGACGAATGACACGAAGGTGTGCCGTACTAACACTAATTGCTCGATTGAATGGTGCTGTCTATAGATGCCTTAATATGAATTTCGGGCTCTATAGTTTAGAGCCCGAAATTCATATTGTATTGAAAATAAAAACTGATTTTAATTTCACAATGAAAGAAATAACAACAAATAAATTAAAAGATATCACAGAATCACTTCTACACTATAAGGAAGATGATATTGGGCTTTTTTCAGGTATCTGTGGGCAAATTCTTTTTTTTAGCAACTCGAAAAAAAATGATTTTAGGGACTTGATAAAAAGAAATATTGAATTGGTCATTTCAAAAATTAACAACGGTTATAATTATCCAACCTTTTGTTTCGGGATTGCTGGAGTTGTTTGGACTATTGAGCATTTAATAAGTAAAAAGTTAATAGAAAGAAAGGATGCAGTTTTACTTTATCAGCTTGACGAGTACTTATATAGAATGATGCATTCTGAAATCAAAAATCGAAATTATGATTTTTTACATGGCTCTATTGGAATTGGGGTTTCTTTATGTAAAAGAAAATCAAGCAATATCGCTCTTAAGGGTGTTATAGAGTTGGTAGAGAGTCTTTATGATGATAGAATTGTGCAGTCCGGAAATAGTATGGCTTGGGAATTTAAAGTATGGGACGGTGAATCCTTTAGAAAAGTTGTTAATCTTTCGCTTTCTCATGGTATGGCCAGTATTATTTCATTTTGTTCATTGCTATTGAAATCTGGAATTGACAATGTGAAAATCAGAAGTGTTTTAAATGGTGCAGCAAATTATTTCGTACAGTATCTCGCAAAGCCCCGTATAAATGAATCAATTTTCCCGTCATGGGTTGAGAATGGAGAACCATTATATCCCAGCAGGATGGCATGGTGTTATGGGGATGTTGGAATTGCCTCTGCGCTTTTTTCGGCACATGAGGCTACTGGGACAAGCGAGTTTAAAGATGCCGCATTAGAAATATTTTCTCATAATGCAACAAGACGTTGCAAATGGCTCGTAGATCCTGGATTTTGTCATGGTGCAGCAGGATTATCTCATATGTACCGGAGGATATATAACAAAACGGGGATACAATCATATTGTGATACATCAAACTATTGGCTTCAGGTTTTAATGAATATGGCAATTTATGAAGATGGTATTGCTGGTTATAAAATAAATAATAATTTTGATTCCGAGCGAGTGAAATCATACGATTTACTTGATGGGGTATCGGGTATAGGCTTAGTCCTTCAAGAGGTAGAGAAGAAAAGAGAATGCACATGGGAAGAATGTTTTCTTTTAGTTTAATTGATTATGAATAAAAACAGATATTTTCCGCTATCCCATTTTATCCACCGTTCACCAACATTTCCCTTAAATTATGCATTTTCAATAGATAAAAACAGCTTTGATATAAAACTATTTAACATTGAGAATTTACTTGAGGAGGCTATCTTTATTTCTTCTCAATCGTTGTATGGGGAGATGGTTAAACTTAGGGGGGGGCAGATAAATATAGATAAAGGAAGATTTCGTCAATCACTCTTACAGTATTACTTGAGAATGTCAACGCGTTGCACCCCGTTTGGCTTATTCGCTGGATGTACCATTGGTACAATTGGCGATGAAACAAGTATTGCGTGCAACAATAAAGAGAAAAAAGTGAGGAAGAAGCACACGCGTCTTGACATGAATTTTTTATGTGCTCTAATTTATGACATAGAGAATCAGGATGAAATAAAGTCTAAACTAAAATATTTTCCAAATTCGAGTATATATTCAATTGGAAATAAACTACGATATATTGAGTTTGGTTTTGAAAACGCAAAAAGAGTGCATAAAGTGACTGCTGTGGATAACTCAGGCTACCTGAGTGCAATTCTTAAGCGAGCTGAATTTGGCTGCAGGCTTGATGAACTGAAAGAAGCAATTGTCAGTGATAATATTTCAACCGATGATGCTGAGGAATTTTTGAAAGAGGTGATTTCAGCGCAGCTTCTGGTAAGCGAATTACAACCTGTTGTTACTGGAGGCGATTTGCTTGAGAGACTTATAAACCAATTGGAAAAGCTTTTTCCAGGTTTTAGTTTGCTGCCAATTCTGAAAGACATTCAATCGGGAATTGAATTCATAAACAAATCGGATGCTGGATTAGCTGTTTCTTATTATCAGGAAATAATTTGTTTGGTAGAGAAAACGGGCACGAAATACGATCCTAAATATATTTTTCAGACTGATCTGGAATTGGTTTTTGACAAATGCTCCATCGACCGCAAAAGAGTTGATGAAATTCAGGAATCGTTAACGATTCTCAATAAATTAACCAAACAACAAGTCAAATCAAATCTGACAGCTTTTACTGAAAAGTTTTCCGAGTTATATGAGGAGAGGGAAATGCCACTGTCCATAGTTCTGGATCCGGAAATTGGAATTGGTTATCCACCGGCTATTGGTTATAGTGTGCCGGCTCCGCTGGTTGACGGGTTGTTTTATAATACAGACGGTGAAAATAATTTCAATGTGCGTGTTTCAGATGCTGAATATCTGATATTAAGAAAATACCATGAAACGATTAAAAACTCAAGCAGGGTAATTGAAATTACCGAAGATGATCTGAAAGAAATAAAAGCGGTATGGGATGATTTACCTCAAACGATAGCAGTGATGGCGGAGATGCTTAATGACAAAATAGTACTTCATTCTGTGGGAGGTTCCTCGGCAGCCAATTTAGTGGGTCGTTTTTGCTATATGAATTCAGATTTGCAGGATTTTGTGGCAGAAATAATCGAGCATGATGAGAAAGGGGAAACGGATGCGGTATATGCGGAAATTGTCCATCTTCCTGAAGCTAGAGTAGGAAATATACTTTTTAGACCGGTAATACGGCAATATGAAATACCCTATCTAGCAAGTTCAACGATGTCAATGGAACATCAGATTCCAGTTAGTGATCTTTTTGTTTCTGTGCGAAATAGCCGTATATTCTTACGCTCTGGTAAATTGAATAAAGTAGTTATTCCTAGATTAACAACCGCACACAACTATTCATTCAATTCTCTCCCAATTTATCATTTTTTATGCGACATGCAGACTCATAATTTGCGTGGGGGGCTTTATTTTTCATGGCCACAGATATTGCAAAATGAGGAATACCTTCCAAGGGTTACGTATAAAAATGTCATTTTGAGCCTCTCAAGATGGTTTGTGAAAAAGGAGCATGTCAAAGAACTCTTGAATTTTAATTCTGAAGAAGAATTACTGGCAGCAACAAATGAATGGCGAAATAGCAAAGAGATTCCTCAATATGTTGAACTGGTCGACGGAGACAACAAATTATTTGTAGACCTAAACAACGTTCTTCAGGTGCAAATGCTTTTTTCAGTAATTAAGCAAAGAGATACCTTTACATTACAGGAATTCATTCATCTCCCTGACAAGGCGATTGTGCATGATGAACAAGGTAATTGTTACACAAATCAGGCGATTTTTACATTTACTAAAGACGAAAGATTATGATCAGAACATTTAGTCCGGGAAGTGAGTGGTTATACTTTAAAATCTATTGTGGTTCCAAGACACAAGATGAGATTCTGACAAGAGTTATATTGCCATTTTCCTCTGAATTGTTACAGAATAATTTGATTAGCGAGTGGTTTTTTATCAGGTATTCTGATCCGAATGAGCATTTGAGAATCAGGTTTTGTTGCAAATCCACAGATTTTGTTGGAATGGTTATTTGCCGGATGAATCAATTGATGGAATATTTTATCATTAATGATTTGGTAAATAAAATCCAGATAGACACATATCAGCGTGAATTGGAGCGTTATGGAGGAGAAGCAATCGAATTGGCTGAAGAACTGTTTTTTCACGACAGTGTTTTTACGGCTTCTTTTCTTGATTTGATTGAAGGTGATGAAGGTGAAGAGCTAAGATGGTTGACAGGATTGAAGTCGACTGATGCATACCTTGATCTGGCAGGAATGAACATACATCAGAAATTGGAATATCTGGCGGAACTAAAAGAGTATTACGGTAAAGAACATAATTTGGATAAGAATCTTGAAGAACAATTATCAAACAAATATCGTGATAATAAAAGAAAAATTGAGTCATTTCTGAATGCCGGACATGATGAAGACCCGGATTTAACGGAGATATTTGACTTGATTGAAAGCCGGTCTGATAATCTAAGAAACGTGTTCAGGCAGCTTGCAGACTTTGAAAAGATTAATCAGCAGTTTTCTTTGAAACAAACATTAACCAGTTATCTGCATATGGCCAATAACCGGTTATTCAGAACCAGACAAAGAACGCATGAGCTTGTAGTGTATGACATGCTGAAAAGGTATTACTGGTCTATTTCAAGGCGGATGCTGGCAGAATCAAAATATTCCCAAAATGTAAAGATGGGTGCTGAATGATAAAATTTCCCCACTATAAACAACCCGACTCCCGCGACTGCGGACCAACTTGTCTTCGCATGGTGGCGAAACACTATGGGCGAAACTATTCGCTGGCGTATCTACGTGAGAAAAGCAGCATAACCAAACATGGTGTGAGTATGCTGGGAATAAGCGATGCGGCGGAATCCATCGGGTTTAAAACGCTGGGGGTAAAGGTTTCGTATGAGCAGCTGAAAGAGGAAGCACCTTTGCCTGCCATTGTGCATTGGCGGCAGAATCATTTCGTAGTGATATATGACATTACAGACAAAGCTGTTTTTGTGGCCGATCCCGGATCGGGATTAATTAAATACACCAGGGAAGAATTTGAAAAAGGATGGATCAGCACCAAGAGCGAGGATGAGAACAAAGGCATTGCATTGCTGCTTGAAACCACGCCGGCATTTTTTGAACTAAATGGTGAACAAAGCGACCGGCAGAAGTTTTCGTTTTTATTCAAATATCTGACGCCGCATAAGAAATACATTGTACAGCTTTTTCTAGGAATGTTGCTGGGGAGCCTGTTGCAGCTCATTCTGCCATTTCTCACACAGAGTGTGGTTGATGTAGGTATAGGCAATCAGGATCTGGCGTTCATTACTTTAATTCTGATTTCGCAATTGATACTGGCAGCCACACAAATGTCGGTTGATTTTCTGCGGAACTGGATTTTGCTGCACATCAGCACCCGAATAAATATTTCCTTGATTTCCGATTTTCTGATCAAGCTGATGAAGCTGCCCATCGGTTTTTTCGACAGCAAGCTGATTGGCGACATCATGCAGCGGATCGGTGATCACACGCGTATTCAGAGTTTTTTGACCGGATCGTCGCTATCTACATTGTTCAGCATGGTGAATTTAATCATATTCAGTGCGGTGCTTGCATGGTATGATTTGAAAATACTTGGAATATTTTTATTTGGAAATGCGCTGTATGTTGCATGGATTCTGATGTTCATGAAGAAGCGGCGAGAACTTGATTTTAAACGCTTTGCGCTGGCGGCAGATAATCAAAGCACTTTGTTTCAGATCATCACCGGCATGCAGGAAATAAAACTGAACAACTGCGAAAAACAGAAACGCTGGCGCTGGGAACGCCTTCAGGCGGCGCAGTTCAAGGTTTCCATCAAAGGTCTGGCTCTTGGGCAATATCAGCAGGTTGGTTCTTTATTTCTGGCGCAGGCCACCAACATATTTGTTTCGTTTCTGGCTGCCCGTGCGGTAGTCAACGGACAAATGACCCTGGGTATGATGATGGCTGTTTCGTACATCATAGGCCAGATCAGCTCTCCGATCAATCAGCTGATTGGATTTATTCAATCGTTGCAGGATGCGCGCATCAGTCTGGAACGTTTGGGTGAAATTCACAACAAGCCCGATGAAGAGCCTGAAGAGATGAATCGTGTTGCCTTATTACCCGAGAATAAAAGTCTGCATGTAAATAATATTACTTTTCGTTATGAAGGACCGAACAGTCCGGCTGTGCTCGAAAATATTGATCTGGATATTCCGGAAGGGAAGATTACTGCAATTGTTGGTACAAGCGGCAGCGGTAAAACAACGCTGATTAAATTGTTGCTTGGATTTTATAAGCCTGAACAGGGTGAAATAAAGGTGGGCGATTTATCACTTGAACATGTGAATGGTTCTTTCTGGCGCTCGCAATGCGGTGTTGTGATGCAGGATGGATATATTTTCAGCGAAACCATTGCAGAGAATATTGCTCCGGGCGATGATGATATTGATCGGCGAAAAATGCTGCATGCCGTTAAAGCAGCCAATATCCGTGAATTTATTGAAGGATTGCCGCTGGGGTACAACACAAAAATCGGTCAGGAAGGAAGCGGCATCAGTCAGGGACAAAAGCAGCGGATGTTGATTGCAAGAGCGGTGTATAAAGATCCGCAGTTTATTTTTCTGGATGAAGCCACAAACTCGTTGGATGCCAATAATGAGCGGGTTATTATGGATAATCTGAATGAATTTTTTAAAGGAAGAACGGTGGTAGTGGTTGCACATCGTCTGAGTACGGTAAAAAATGCGGATCAGATTGTTGTGCTTGAGAAAGGGAAGATTATTGAAAGAGGCACTCATGCTGAGCTCACTGAGAAACGTGGTTCGTATTATGAGTTGGTGAAAAATCAATTGGAGTTGGGTAACTAATAAATGACTTAGCTATGGAAGAAAAGTTGCCTGAAATATACACCGAAGAAGTACATGATATTTTGAGTAAACCGCCATCGGGAATAATCAGGAGTGGCATTACGCTCATTGGTATTGTAATCATACTTTTACTCTTTGGTTCATGGTTTATTAAATATCCGGATAAAGTAACGGCGCCTGTAAAAGTGAGTACGTCTAATGTCCCTGCATCCTTGGTGGCAAAGACCAGCGGGAAAATTACGCACTTGTTTGTTGTGAATAATCAAAATGTCAGTGCGAATGAAATTCTTGCTGTGATTGAGAATAATGCTGAGTACAGCCATATTCTTTTATTGGATAGTCTGCTCAGTTCATTTGACGTGAATAATGATACTATGCTTGAAAGAATTTCCATGCAGCCCGCATTATTGCTTGGAGACCTTCAATCCGATTTTTCGCAGTTTCAAAAAACAGTATCCGATTATTTATTATTTAAAAGCCTTAATCTGATATCAAAAAAAATTGCGGCGTTACAAAAACAACTTTCGCTTACGGAGCAATATTACACAAGGCTTTCAGATCAAAGTAATCTGCAGGGCGAGGATTTACAAATTGCTCAAAGCGAGTTTCGCCGCGATTCTATTTTGTTTTCACAAAAGGTACTGAGCGCAGCAGAATATGATAAATCAAAAGCTGCATTAATACAACGAAAACAATCATTCATGTCTGCAAGAACCAATCTATCAAGCATACAAATTCAAAAAGCACAGATTGAGCAACAGATTGTTGAAATGCAGCTACAAATGACTGATGAAAGCAAACAGTACATTCAGGCAATAACACAGGCGCAGAAAACACTTTCAAATGCGGTTAATGTCTGGAAAAAGACCTATCTGATTATTTCGCCCTTGAAAGGAAAAGTCACCTTTACCAATACACGAGAAGTGAATCAGAATGTTATTGCAGGAGATGTTGTATGTACGGTTGTACCATTGCAGAAAAGCGCTCTTGTGGGAACCATTGTTTTACCAATGCAGGGAGCTGGCAAAGTCAGGCCCGGTCAGCTCATCAATATTAAGTTTGACAATTTTCCCTATATGGAATTCGGCATGGTGAAAGCGCAGGTAAAATCCATTTCGCTTGTAACCAAGGATTCAAATTATATTGTTGAGGTAATTTTTCCGGAAGGGTTATTGACAAACTACGGTCGCACACTGCAATTCTCGCAGGAAATGACAGGATCAGCGGAGATTATCACAGAAGATTTGCGATTGATTGAACGGTTTCTAAACCCTATAAAATCAATTCTCAAAAATCAGTAGTGCAAATATAACGAGCCTTTTCGATTAAAATACTTTTGTATTACCGATTCAAATACGTTTCGCTTTTCAGCGCGGAGAGCCGATTTGATGGACTTTCAATGAAGTCTCCTACGCCGTAGGAATTCCATTTTTCGTTCACAAGATTGATTATGTCTTCTGACATAACTGTGGCTGCAGGCCAGCGTCCGCCGGGGACTGCACGTTTTCCGTACACGCAGGCATTGATCACCAGCACGCCTTCGGCAGGCAGGCTGCGGATAAGCGAAAAATCTCGGGCCGGATCGATGGCGGCCAGCACATACCAGAGCAGAATATCGTCCGGTGCATCTTTCATGCGTGTGTCGGTAATGATGTATATTCCCTTTTTCACCGATTCAGCTCCGGCAGCCATATTCAGATATAAGTTTCCACTTTCGGCCACGGCGTGATCTGAAAATATCACGTGTATCGACTTGCCGAAAAGCCGCATGGAATCGGATTTTTCGTCAGTATTACCGGTCGGACTATTTTTTCTTTCTTCCGTTTTCAACGTACAATCAAATCCTGCTTTTCCGCCATGCGAAAAGGATTGAGCTGCATGATCGAGCACATCGTACGGGCCGGCTGACATATGCAAATCGTGCACAGGACTGAAATTCCTATCTATTGCATCAAGCACTGCATGCGGATTCCGGATGTCGGTTTCTTCGCTGAAGACCATGATACATTTGGTAAACATCATTTGTCCGGCGCCCCACAAAGCATGCATGACTTTGACTGCCTGTCCGGGATATTTTTTACTGATTTTAACCAGCGCCAGATTATGAAATCCACCCTCCGCAGGCAGATACATATCGAGAATTTCGGGAGCAAAAATTTTCTGAATCAACGGAAAAAATATCTGCGAAGTGGCATGACCAAGATACTGATCTTCTTTAGGCGGCACGCCCACCAGCGTTGCAGGATATATGGCTTTTTTGCGATGCGCAATACGCGTAATATGCAATACCGGATATTCATCGGGCAGCGAATAAAATCCCGTGTGATCGCCGAAGGGACCTTCGGTTCGCAATGGCTCTGAAGGATCGATGTAGCCTTCTATTACAAAGTCGCTGCATTCGGGAATCCATATATTGCTGTTGTGACTTTTCACCAGTCGGACACGTTCGTTTTTCAAAAATCCCGCAAGCATATTTTCGCTGATTCCTTCGGGCAGTGGCGCTGTTGCCGCATAGGTCAGCACCGGATCTCCGCCCAGAGTCACCGTTACCGGCATGCGTTTTCTTTTTTTCTTCCATGCTTCGAAATGGGCTGCCCCACCCTTGTGGCGGTGCCAGTGCATACCGGTTGTTTGTCCGTCGAACACCTGCATGCGGTACATGCCGGTGTTTTGCTGGCCTGTATCCGGATCGATGGTATGTACCAGCGGCAACGTGAGAAAACGTCCGCCATCGTGTGGCCAGCACTGAATAACCGGTAAAAGATTCAGATCGGAATTCTTCTGTACAACGGCCATGCAAGCGCCTTTGCGACGCATTTTTTTGGGAGATGTTTTTCGCAGGCTCATGATTGACTTCATGCTTTTGCGCGACAGGCGCGGCTTTGAGTCCATCATGGACAACAGATTCTTCACACGCGAAAAATATCCTTCGGAGCCTGTAAGGTTTAATAATTCATCTGTAATTTTTTTACTGGCATACAAATTCATGAGCAGCGGAAACTCCGTTCCATTCTGCGAAAACAACAATGGTTTGCTGTGTAGTGTATCTGCTGCAAAACGGTCCGCTATTTCGGATGCTTCGAGAACCGGGCTGACTTCTTCACCAATATCGGCCACCAGACCGCGTTTGCGGAGTATATCGATGATTTCGCTGAGAGAATGAAATGCCATACAGAATTGAAATTACAATATACAAAGTAAGCGAATTTATGCGGAATTATGGTCATTAAAAAAGCCGGTCATAAACCGGCTTTCATAATTCACTTATTGATTTATTCCACCATAAAAGGAAGTGAAACCGTTGTATTCTGAGATTGAATCATCATATAATACATACCGGGTTCAAGTGCGCGGACATCGACATTTTCAGTTCCGGTAAAACTGCCGGAAACCGGCGCTGTAACGGTTTTACCAAGGATGTCGGTGATGATGATGGTTCCGTTTTCAACATTGTAATCTGAGAAATCGACGCTAAGAAAATCGGTAGCCGGATTGGGATACACATGAATGTTGGCGCGGATATAATTCACATCGTCGAGACCAGCGGTGCAAACACCACGGCCATCGAGTGTGCCGGTTGATGCACCTGAAGGATCGAGCCAGCATTTGAGCTGTTTATCGGTGGCTGAATTGTACAACCATTGTTTGGCAAATTTGCCGTACACATCTTCTTCATCAGGGCCAGTGCCGGCTCCAACACTATCGACTGAACAGGCTGATCCGCCGCCGGTCAGCGTTCCGATCATGCGTTTGTTCTGATCATACAAGGGTGATCCCGATGAACCACCTTCCGTAACACCATGATTGGTGACCGTTGAAATCCATATTACGCCCCAGTGTGTGGTGTAATTGGTGCTGATTCCGTTATAAGTACTGATTTTTTTGATATCGCCGCCAGGATGATGAATACACACACCACTGGTAGGCGCCGAATTCAGATACGACCAGCCATTGTAATGCGGATTATACGAAGATGGAACCTGATTATTCAACTGACAAAGAAAAAAGTCGGGACCAGTCTGTGTCTGTCCATATGTATCAGAAGCTTTATACGTACAGCCGGTGAGAGACTGTGTAGTTGCTGTTGTACCATTACAGGTTGTTGACTGATAATTGAACTTGAACACCCATTGATTTAATTCGGTGGCAGTAACAATATCACTACCTTCTACGGAACAATGGTCAGCCAATAAAAAGTATGGAGTGCAATTCTGACCTGTATTGTTAACCAAACTTCCAGTACAGTAATAAATGTATCCATTCATCACTTCCTGAATTTTCGCCACGCTCTGACGCTGAACGGTCCAGTTGTTTCCTTCGGGGCAAACTACGTTAACCTCGCATCCACCGGAGCTTTTGGGGTTGTTGTTGCTGTAGAAAACACCGCGGTAAAAATATCCGATACCATTGATTTCGAAGCCAAAATCGGCGTTCCGATCGGGCATGAACAATTCAACAATGAGTTCTTTTCCGGGCACATCCTGTGTGGCCATTACACGCGATTCGTGATTATTCACTTCGGTAAATGCGCCGAGGACAAATGATTTATCGGTTGAATACACAAACAACTCCATGCCTGGTAAAAGCATATAATCGGAAAAATAGAGGCACTGTGCCAACGCGTCTTCGGATGCGATTTTCACGCGCCAGATAGCAGATCCGTCGGGAAGAAAATCCCATACGCCGCTGTTATCCGGATTGATGGAAACGGTCTGAACTGTGCCCACGCGATACGCTTTATTCATCGCATCGTTTATTTTATCCTGTGCAAGCACTTCGGTCAGATCAGGCTTTTCGATATTCATCGATGGGACCACCGAATGCAATCCGGGCATGGTAAAACTTTTGGGCGTTCCGCCCTGACTTAGTTGTGCATGTGTGCTGAACGCAAAAACAAACATGCAACAAAACAACAGAGTAAAAATCTTCATGGTGTGGTTTTTATTACAAAAATACAATTCGCTGCAAAACAGACAAACAAAAGCTTAATAAAGTTGCCGTGCTTACAATTTTTTGATCTGTAATTAAATACACACGATTGAATGGCAGGCATGTTTCTGTTCTGGCTATTCTATTACGAAAGGCATAGAGACACTGGCGTTTTCAGACTGTATCATCATAAAATACAAACCTGGATTGAGTGCATGGACGTCGATATTTTCAGTTCCGTTAAAGCTTCCGGAGACAGGTTCCGAAACGGTTTCACCAAGGATATCGGTCAGGATGATTTTTCCATTTTCAATATTATAATCCGAAAAATCGACGCGCAGAAAATCGGTGGCAGGGTTGGGATACACATGAATATTGGCGCGGATATACTGAACATTGTCGAGGCCGGTCGTACATATGCCACGACCATCAAGTGTGCCGGTTGAAATTCCGGCAGAATCGAGCCAGTGTTTTAATTGTTTATCGGTGGCTGCATTATATGTCCATTGTCTGGAAAATTTTCCAAAAAAATCCAGTTCCAGCGAATCGGCACAACTTGAAAATCCATTTGAAAAGGTGCCAATGACTTTCTTATTCTCATCATACAACGGAGCACCCGACGATCCGGGTTCCATCACACCATGGCCGTTTGCCGTTGTACTCCATGAAATTTCGATATTATCTGTAGTCATTCCGTACAAATTCAAATAGGTGCTGACTTTTTTAATATCCTCCAACGGATGATGAATACTGACACCACTGCTTCCTATTACAGGTGCAATAAAAGTCCATCCATTGAAATACGGATTATATGAAGCCGGCACATCGTTGTTGAGCTGACAAAGAAAAAAATCGGGACCGACAGAAGTTGCTGCAAACGAATCCGAAGCTTTATAGGTACAACCAGTGAGTGATTGTGACGTTGCGGTAGTTCCATCGCATGTAGCAGCCTGATAGTTGAATTCAAATACCCATTGATTCAATTCGGCTGATGTAGCCTCAATACTGCCCATGGCAGAACAATGATCCGCCGTCAGAAAATATGGTTTGCAATCCTGTGCAGTACTATTCATGAGGCTGCCGGTACAGCTGAAAATATCACCATTCATCAGTCCCTGAATTTTGACGACACTTTGCCGTTCGTTTGTCCAGTTATCGCCTTCAGAGCAGGCTACATTCACTTCGCAGGCACCAGAGCTTTTGGCTTTGTTCTTTACAATGCCGCGATAAAAATATCCGATACCATTGATTTCATAACCAAAATCTGCATGACGATCAGGCATAAACAATTCCATAATAAGTTCGCTGCCAGGAATATGCTGTGTGGCCATCAGGCGCGATTCGTGATTATTTACTTCGGTAAAAGCGCCCAGAACAAATGATTTGTCGGTTGAATAAACAAACAACTCCATTCCCGGCAAAAGTTGATAATCTGAAAAATAGAGACACTGCGCCAAAGCCTCTTCCGATGCGACTTTCACACGCCAGATAGCGGAACCATCCGGCAGAAAATCCCAGACGCCACTGTTATCCGGATTGATGGAAACAGTTTGAACTGTACCCACACGATACGCTTTATTCATTGCATCGTTTATTTTATCCTGTGCCAGGACTTTGTCCAGATCAGGTTTTCCAACATGTACAGCAGGAACAACCGAATGTAATCCTGACATGGTAAAACTTTTGGGCGTTCCACCCTGACTAAGTTGTGCATGAGAGCTGAATGCAAAAACAAATAAGCAACAGAATAAAAAAGTAAAATTCTTCATGGTGTTTAATCAGAATTAATGAGGCTCATTGAAAATTCGCAACAGAGTTCTAAAATAATTACGACGCATATCCATCATTTCAAATCATACAGAAAAACAAACTGTGATCAGGTTTTCTGCAATTTCTTTTTGGCAGCGGGGAACAACACATTATTCAGAATAAGGCGATAGCCCGGAGAATTGGGAAACATGTCGAGTTCGGTTGGCGGATCGTACACAAAATGCTGGTAATCTTCGGGGTCGTGACCACCCAGAAAAGTCCAGGTACCTTTACCATACTCGCCATGAATATATCGGGCTTCTCCAATGGCTTTGTATTCGCCCATCACCAGCACCGATGACTTTAGTGTTGAAGAGCGGAACGCTGTTGTTTGTCCCATAAAACCTTTAATAATACGTTCATGATCCTGACACAGCATGGTTGGCACCGGATCCCATTTTGCCGAGAATTCGAACAGGGCAAAATAATCATCTTTGGGCTGCATGGCTGTTCTGGTCATCGACACATCAATGTTTGAAATTTCGTATTCGTAGGGATTGGTGGAAATTTTAAAATTTTCGAACGCAAATGTTTTTGAAAAATCGAGTTTGCTTTGCGCCTGCGGATCGATGGGATCGCCGTCGAACTGCGATGTACAGATGTCAACGCCTTCGGCGGCCAATGCAATATCATAGCTGTCGGGTGCACTGCACATAGCAAACAGATATCCGCCACCTGATACAAAATCGCGGATTTTTTTTGCCACAGCCAGTTTCATTTGCGACACTTTATCAAAGCCCATGGCTTTGGCTGTTTTTTCCGATTCGGCCACATCGCGTATATACCAATCGGTGTTCTGATAAGCCGACCAGAACTTTCCGTACTGTCCTGTAAAATCTTCGTGATGCAGATGCAGCCAGTCGTACTTGGGCAAATCGCCGCGCAACACATCTTCATCATAAATCTGTTCGTACGGAATTTCGGCATATGTCAACACCAATGTTACAGCATCATCCCAGGGTTGATTTGTCTTGGGTGCATACACAGCTACTTTCGGAGCTTTGGTAAGTTTAATGATGTCCATATTCACCGCCGGATCGGCAATCTGATCGCGGATACTAGCCACCTGAGCGTCGGAGAGCACTTCGACCGAAACGCCACGGATGTTGCATTCATCCTGAATGGTTTTTGAAAATCCGCACAGGAAGCTTCCTCCACGATAATTAAGCAACCATTCCGCTTCGATATTATTGGTCAGAATCCAGAAGGTAATTCCGTAAGCTTTCAGATGATTTTTTTGTGCATTGTCCATCGGAATCATCAGATAGGTAGCTCTTGACAACGCCGGAATCAGCAACAACGCGATTAACAAAACAACAGATTTTTTCATAGCAGCACGGGCCTTTCAACAATCATGCATCAATCAGAGGTCGGTTTTACGGATGCTGAAATCGTCCATCGGATCGCTGTTCATACGCGACGGCATAGTAACAGACGAGGAGCGGCTTTCGCCATGTTCGGACAACATACGGATAGCGCTGGAGAAATCGGCATCGTCTTCTTCGTAGAAACGCGCAAAGGCACCCAGAAATTTTAAATGAATCGTCGTCAATGGGCCATTACGGTGTTTTTCAATAATCAATTCAGCTTTGTTCTTGTATTGTTCAGCATCCTGGCCGTTTTCGCCGTCTTTGAAATAATATTCGGCACGGTAGATAAACATAACAATATCGGCATCCTGTTCAATAGCGCCCGATTCGCGAAGGTCGGACAACTGCGGGCGTTTGCTGCCAGGGCGTTTTTCCACTTCACGACTAAGCTGCGAAAGACAAATGACCGGAATATTGAGTTCCTTGGCCAAAGCTTTCAATGAACGGGAAATGGTTGCAATTTCAACTTCTCGGTTGGCATTTTTATCTACCTTCGAAGTCATGAGCTGCAGGTAGTCAATGATGATGCACTGAATATTGTGTTGCTGTTTCAGACGGCGGGCTTTGGCACGAAGTTCAAATACCGAAAGTGCCGGCGTATCATCGATAAACAGTTTGGCTTTGGACAGATTGTCCATATTATCGTTGAGGCTTTTCCATTCCTGCGCGGTGAGTTTACCGGTACGCAGGCGTTCGCTGCTGATGCGGGCTTCGGATGCAATGAGACGCATGACCAGCTGGAGGGCGCTCATTTCAAGCGAAAACAAAGCAACCGGCACGTCGCAGGTCATGGCCATATTGCGGGCCATCGAAAGTACAAAAGCGGTTTTACCCATACCGGGACGGGCTGCCAGAATCACCAGGTCGGAAGGCTGCCAGCCGGCTGTAACATCATCAAGCGACTTAAATCCGCTTGGAATGCCCGATATAGAGCCTTCACTCTTGGAAGCAGTTTCAACCAACTCGCGTGCAGACCGCAGCAATTGCGACATTCCACTGGTTTTACGCCGCAGGTTTTCCTCGTTTATTTTGAATAGTTTATCTTCGGCGCTATCGAGCAGATCGAATACGTCGGTGCTTTCCTCAAACGAGTCGTTGATGATTTCGGTTGAAATTTCGATCAGTCGTCGCTGAATATATTTCTGAGCAACAATACGAGCATGATATTCAATGTTGGCGCTAGAAACAACACGATTGGTCAGGTATGTTATATAATAGGCTCCGCCAACGAGTTCGAGTTTTCCCTGCTTCTTCAGTTCTTCGATTACGGTCAGCATATCAATGGGAGAGCTGCGGGCAAAGAGCGATTGAATGGCTTCGAAAATATACCGGTGCGCTTCTTTATAAAAAGATTCGGGTTGAATAATATCAATGACGGTATTGAGTGCGTTTTGTTCCAGCATCAGAGCGCCAAGAATGACTTCTTCGAGATCGACTGCCTGAGGCGGAACCCGGCCGTGATCGAGTGCTGAAGCCTTTGCTGCAACAGGTTTTACGGTACGTTTTGAATATTTTTTATCCTTGCTTTCTTCCATGTTTCAAAAATACGATATAATCTGTATCGGATTTCTGAATGTTGAAAATTAATTTTCGACTACACAATACACCCATTAATCGACAATTATGTAATGATTTGAACCGGGGAGCTCTCTGATTGTTAAAATTTCCAGACCAAACCAATCATATAGCTTCGCGATGACCGGTATTGCAGTGTGGTTTGAGTAACAGTACCTTCGCTTGTTTCAACTTCCTGACAGAAGGTAACATTGTTTTTGAGCAGGTTCCGGATCTGTGCTTTTACTTCAATGCTTTTTCCGATTCTTTTGCCGAAGCTGACATCAACACGGTTGACGGGCATTTCGTACACGTGCGGATTTCCGGTATACGGGTCGCCAACAAAGCTGATGCGTTTTCCGGCCACATTATACATGATGGCCGCATTGAAATTCAGCGAGTCGTTCTGATAAAACAAAGCGGTATTCAGAATATATGGTGACTGACCCTGTAAAGGACGATTGTCTTCAAGACTGTTGTTTTCAAATTGAATATTACTGTTCATCAATGCCGCATTAAAAACGAGCGTGAGATTTCTGAGAAAAGTCTTTTCGCTTTGTTGAGACGCTGAAAGCCGCACTTCGGCTTCGATTCCGCTCACCTGCGCTTTCGGTGTGTTTTGAAAAGTGTATTGCAATCCGCTGCCAGTGGGGATAATCTGATATTCGATGGCATTGATAAACTGCTTGTGAAAGGCGCCCAGACTGAACATGGAGAATGCCGAAGGGTACCATTCGTAGCGGGCATCGAAGTTATGAATGCTTGCAAAAGTCAGACTGTCGTTTCCCGAAATAACAGCTTTCAGTTCATAATCGTAAAAAGCCATGGGAGCGATTTCGCGGTATTCGGGGCGGTTGACAGTTTGTCCGTAGGCCAGTCGCAGCTGTGTATTTTCGCTCAGCATATATGTCAGATTTAAAGCCGGCAGCCACAACAAAGCATCCGAAGCATAATGAACTTCATCGTCTGCAGCAGGCGGGTTGGTAGCATCGGTTTTGTATGAATTCAGGCGAACCTGGCTGAACTCGGCGCGTAATCCCGTATGAATCTTTATACGAGTGCCGGCAGGAACCAACAATGAAAAATATCCGGCCAGTAATTTTGAATCCGAGGTGTAAGAATCAGAAGGATTTGTTTGTTCATCGAGCATAATGCCATCGGTGGTATTAATGTTTTCGTTGCTGAAAACCGATTCGACATTTTCGTATGGAAGAGACCAATCGAACTGTGAAGTTTTGGCAATCTTATAACCCAGATTACGTGCGGAGAATGAGCGATTTCGGGCTTCGGCGAAAAATCCGGTTTTATACTCCATTTTTATACTGCTTATTTTAATGGATGAAGATAAATCGGAGCCTGCATTAAAAATTTGTTCATGCATATCATGGAAAATACGTCCCGACAAATTTGAATTGGCTGTGAAGGAAAAATTCAATCCGTACTGACCATACTCAGGGCTGTCTTCCTGATCGTTGCGTACCCAGGTAAGGCGTTTGCTGTCGGGCATTTGCTGCGATGTTGCAGAATAACCTGCATACCATTTCAGTTTCGATTCGTGTTTGCCAAATGCATGTACACCGCTCAGCTGGCCCGAATACAGACGTCGCACTTTTACGGTCATGTTTAAACCACGCAAATCAAGTCCGCCATAAAAATCATGACCTTCGCGTTCCGTCACTTTGTTTGAAGCCTGATAATTAAAAATATTTCTGAATTCAATTCTGCTTTTACCTTTGCTTACCGACCAGTTTGACATGGCACCGATTTTAGCCGAATTGCTGTATTGAACATCATTGAAGCAATAGCTGGTATCGGGTTTCTGAGCTATTTCATCGTAGCTGTTGTAGGCTGCCCGGAAAATGCTGTCCTGCTGAAAAGTGGCGCTGTAATTGACCTGTGAGTAGTTGGCAATGCGGACTTTTCCAATATCTTTTTTCCAGGCACCACCCAGCGACAGGCGTTGATCGGCCGGTGCGACAATGGTTTGCGGGGTCCAGAGTTTGTTAAGCGACTGACCCCAGAAAGTTTTTTCATCTTTTCCAAGTTCGGTTGAAGGGATTGCAGAAAGCTGTTCCGGAAAAGCACCAGGCAGATTCAGACCGGATATACTATTCGAAAAGCCCGATCCACCAACGGGATATAATTTGTGTTGCTGAAAGGAAGAACCTTCGGACACAGCGCTGGAATACGAAGCCTGAACGAAATTTGTTTCAGGATTGCAAATGGTGGAAATCTGCACCAGTCCTCCGGCGAAGTCACCAGGTAATTCGGGAGAAAAAGATTTATACACAACAATATTATCGATCATCGAAGCCGGTACAAAATCGAATGAAAACGCTTTAGCATCAGCTTCGGCGCCCGGAGCAGGAAGGTCGTTCAGCCATACACTGTTGTAGCGTTCATTCAATCCGCGTATAACCACAAAACGTCCATCCTGAATAGTGATTCCCGGAATGCGGCTCACTACCTCGCCTGCATCGCGGTCCTGTGTTTTTTTGATCATCTGTGCCGGCACACCATTGGTGACTGTGTTCTGATCGCGGATGGTTTTCATCATCGAAATTTCAGTATCGGTAATTTGTTTCCCAATAACCGTTACAGTTTGAATCAATTCCACATTTTGTTCCAGTGCAATTTCCAGAAAAATATTTGCGTCAGCAGCAACCTGAATGGTTGTTTCAAAACCTTTATACGACACATACGAAACCGTGAGTGTTAATGAGCCTTCGGGAACAGACGGCAATGTGAAGTATCCGTCAAAATCGCTTGGAGCGCCTTTGGTGGTACCTTTAATAACGACGTTCGCACCTACCACTGGTTCATTCGTTGTTGCATCAATCACGCGGCCTTTCACATCCATGGTGCGATTGCTCACGCCGGGCTGGACCTGAAAACTTGTCTGAGCCATCGTATTCAACATAAGCAGTGCGCATCCCATCAGCAATAAAAGATTTTTCATACTCAAAAATTGATGTACAAAAATCGGCATTGAATATTAGCTCACAGTAAAATTCAGATTATCATTTCGGCGATTTTGTGTTAGTGAATTGTTATCAACATATAACGACGGAGAAGCCAGCTGAAAAAAATCAAGGTTCATTTATGTGATATATGTCAGCCTGCAACAAAAGCAGTACGTTTGATGAAGTATCTTTGATAAAAACAAACTACAATGAAAACAAACCTCATACTTATCGGGATATTGTCGGTCATGCTGTTTACATCGTGCAGCAAAGACACACCCGAAGTTGTTCAGAAAAATCTTGAATCGGGTGATTGGAAAATTACTTATTTCTACGACAAAGATCACGAAGAAACATCGGATTATACCGGATATACCTTTGTTTTTAACGACGACGGCACGCTGGATGCGACCAGCTCGTCCGGAACAATAAAAGGTACGTGGAGTACCGGAAATGACGACTCCATGGATCGATTGTATATCACATTCAGCAATCCTGATAAATTAGTTGAAATCAGCGATGACTGGGTGATTGTTTCGCAGAGTTCCGACAAAATTGAACTGAAGGATGACAGTGATAGCGGAACAGAGTTACTGACCTTTGAAAAAATATAATTATGAAAAAGAACATTGGACAAACAGACACCATTATCCGGATCATCATAGGACTGGGCATTGGCGCCGCAGGCTGGTATTATGAAAGCTGGCTCGGACTCATTGCGCTTGTGCCATTACTAACTGCGCTTACCGGCTTTTGCGGCTTGTATGCGTTGCTGGGTATATCAACATGCCCGCGCAAAAAGTCATAAAAAACACCAGTACAATAAACAAACGGGCTCAGAATTTCTTCTGTAGCCCGAATGTTTTTTCAGCAATATATTGTCTATCGGAAAAAGCGTACTACATGACTGTTGTTGGCTGAAGTGATGCGTACAAAATACATTCCACCACTCAAATCATTGACATTGATTTGCACCAGTTGTTGTCCGGCGTTTTGGTTTTCGTTGAATCCAATACCTAAAGAACGTCCCTGAATATCCAGAACTTCGATGCTTACACCACCAGCGTTGTTGAGAAAATATTCCACATTGACAACATCGGTTGCTGGATTGGGATAAAGAACCACATCGCCGAAAATATTGATCTGGTTGTTTTCGATTCCTGTAAAAACAGATCCGCTCAAAACCGGACTGCCAGCTATGGGGCGGAAATCGGGATCACTATAATTGAACGGGTCAGTAATCTGCAAATCCGAATGCGAAAGCAGGGTGTCGTTGTTGCGCGAAGTTTCGTTGAAATAATTGCGGACCACATTCAGTGAATCATCCGGAAAGTAGCTTCCAGAGCAGTATGCGAGAGTGATGCCATACAGCAGTAATTCGCCGTCGGCCAGGTTCTGACGTGCAGCTGAACCATCAACAAAAAGTCCGTCCTTATAACCTGCAAAGAACGTATTATAGATATCAATCTGCGTATTGCGGCGCAGGTGCATGGCGCGTTTGTAGTTGGTATTGATGCTTGTTGAAGGTGTTACTTTCGGGCCAAACATGGAAACATTGGAGAAAATCGGATTGGTGACGGGAGTATTCCCAGAGCCCGATCCATCGTTGTCGCTTTCGAATCCGTTGGAGCCTGAACCAGGATCAGCAATTGAGGAATCGCGCAGAGCAACGGCAAACTGGACCATTCCCGAAAATCCGTAATCGGTATCAAAATCATCGTCCCATGTAAACGAAGACACCAGATATTTTGCATTCACCGTACCGCCGAACCACTCGAAAGCGTCGTCACCGCTACGATACACCTGAATATGATCGATGGTGGTACCACTGCCGACACCGCCCAACGTGAGTCCGTTAATTTCTTTATCTGTCACAAAAGGAATTCCCGGAAATTCGATTCTGACAAAACTTAATATACCACTGTTATCGGCATTATCGGGCGTTGATGCACCACCATAATACGAAGTTGGTCCACCTTCAATCTGCGCTTCGCCTCCAGGCACATTGATGGCCGCTTTTCCACAGATAATAATTCCACCCCAATCGCCGTAATCGCGCGATCCGGCAGCTTCGTTTGAAGTAAACACAATCGGGCTTGCAGCTGTACCAACAGCGTTGATTTTTGCACCACGTTCAATAATCAAGGTACCTTTACTTGACTTATCGCCACGTACGATGGTGCCAGGCTCGATGGTTAAAGTGGCTCCTGAACGCACATACAGAAAACCTTCAATTTTATATACATTGGTGGCAGTCCATGTTTCGCTGGAAGTTATTTCGCCCGATTTGGTTACCGTTGTTGCCGGATACGCCGTGTTTTCGGCATCCCAGCTTGTCCAGCCATCGGTCCATAAAGTAGTGGCATCGAATGCGCCACGATAATTTACCTGATCAAAAAATGGGTTTTCGATGCTATGTTGTGCCAGCAAAGACACTGACATGAATAAACCCGATGCGATTGTCAAAACTTTTTTCATATTTCTTTCTGTTTATTTATGCTGCAAAGAAAACATTGAGATATTAGCTGATCATTACGGAACAAATAATAATGGGAAAAGAAAAGGTTACCGAATTGTGAAGCCATAGAGCATGGAAAATATTTTAATGTGAAAATGTGTGAATAGGAGATGATTTGAAAATTTATTCACCCATAAATTACATTTAAAGGAGTTCCCCCCTCACTGGCGCGGATATGCCTCACTGGCGCGGATATGTTATCCCTCACTGGCGCGGATATGTTATCCGTGACAGTGATACACATAGCACGGAATTTCAAATCCGCGCTAGGTGAAACGGATTTCAAATCCGCGCTAGGTGAGAATTGCAAATCCGCGCTATGTGATTAAATAAAACTCACAACTGGCTCCACCGCGGCGGATCACAACTGGCTATTAAAAATTTACTACTTTTACAAAAACATCTTTTTCGATGGAAGAAAAGAAACCTGTATTATTTTTGCTCGACGCCATGGCATTGGCTTACAGAGCGTATTACGCGATGATCAAAAATCCCGTGCGCAATTCAAAAGGGCTGAACACCAGTGCCATTCTGGGTTTTGCAAACACCATACTTGACCTGATCAACAAAGAAAAACCACACCTTCTTGGCGTAGCCTTCGATACCATTGCTCCCACCGCGCGGCACGATGAGTTTGCTTTTTACAAAGCCAACCGCGAGCCCATGCCCGACGATTTATCCATCTCGCTTCCATATATCAAGGAAATGCTTCAGCTGATGGATATTCCTATTCTTGAAGTGGACGGTTACGAAGCCGACGATGTGATTGGTACACTGGCCAAAGAAGCCGAAGCGCGTGGATATCAGACCTACATGATGACGCCCGACAAGGATTTTGGTCAATTGGTGAGTGAAAATATTTTCATGTATAAACCCGCCAAGATGGGCGCTGCGCCTGAGATTTGGGGAGTACGCGAAGTCTGTGACCGATTCAGCATTGAGCGACCGGAACAAGTCATTGACATCCTTGCCATCATGGGCGATTCGGCCGATAATATTCCGGGCATTTTTGGTATTGGCGAAGTAGGAGCCAAAAAGCTGCTGAGTGAATTCGGCACGGTAGAAAATCTGCTGGCACATGCCGATGAAATAAAGAATCCAACCATGAAACAAAAGGTGCTGGCAGGCAAAGAATCAGCACTGGTTTCAAAACAACTGGCCACCATTATTACCGATGTACCCATTCAGTTCATGCCATCTCGGCTCGAATGGAAAGTGCCGCCCTTTGCGCCTTTGCAGAAGTTTCTCGAAGAAATGGAATTCAAAACATTTTCGAAACGCTGGTGGGATACCATGGGTGTGCTGGCTCAAAAAACACCGGCCGTTGCCATCGGACAATCGACCTTGTTTGATCAGGATTTTGTGGAAGCAAGAGCAGGTCTCGATTCCATCATCAGCAATATCAACAGTACTGAACACGAATACACACTTATCGACAATGTACAGGATCTTGAAAAGCTTGTTGCAGCGCTGAAAAAAGAAAAACTGATCTGCTTCGACACCGAGACAGATTCATTGGATACGCTGGTTGCAACACTTGCAGGAATCTCGTTTTGCGCTGCACCCGGAAAAGCGTTTTTTGTTTATCTCAAAGATGCAGAATTCTGCAAAGCCGCGCTGGAACTGTTAAAGCCGGTATTTGAAAATGACGGAATAAAAAAAGTCGGACAGAATATCAAATACGACATTGCCGTATTACGCACACATGGTGTTGAAGTGAATGGTAAAATTGCCGACACCATGCTGGCGCATTATCTGTTGCAACCGGAGCTCCGGCACAACCTCGATTTTTTGAGCGAGACTTATCTGAATTACAAAACCGTCACTTTCGAAGAGTTGTTGGGAAGTGGAAAACAAAAGATTTCGATTTTTAATGTCGCTGTTGAAAAATTAAAAGACTATGCCTGCGAAGATGCTGATGTTACACTAAAACTCTGGCAGATTCTTGAACCAGAGCTCGATACGTATGGCATGACAGAACTGTTTTACGAAATTGAAACGCCCCTGATTGAAGTGCTCGAGGACATGGAGCGAAGCGGTGTTCGCATTGACCAGAATTCGTTGAAAGAATTTTCGCAAATGCTGAGTAAAGAAATTCTGCAACTGGAATCTGATATACATCAGCTGGCCGGACAGCCCTTCAACATTGCAAGTCCGAAACAATTAGGTGAAATTCTTTTCGATAAGTTACAGATTGAAGAAAAACCAAAAAAGACACAGACCAGGCAATACTCAACATCGGAAGAAGTTTTGCAAAAGTATATTTCGCGACATCCGATAGTTGCAAAAGTGTTGGAATACCGCGGTCTGACCAAGCTTCAGAATACCTATGTGGATGCATTACCCGAACTGATTCATCCAAAAACAGGACGTGTACACACGAATTACAATCAGGCTGTGACCTCTACAGGCCGCCTCAGCTCTACAAATCCGAACCTGCAAAATATTCCTATACGCACAGAACTCGGACAGGAAATCCGAAAAGCATTTGTGCCACGCGATGAAAATCATGTGCTGATTTCGGCCGACTACAGTCAGATTGAACTTCGCATCATTGCATCGATTGCAGGCGACGAGCACATGGTAGATGCTTTCCGGAAAGGCATCGATATTCACACCGCAACAGCTGCCAAAGTATATGGTGTTGCATTGAGTGATGTAAAGCCCGAACAAAGACGTCACGCCAAAATGGTGAACTTCGGAATCATTTACGGAATTTCTGCATTCGGGCTTGCAGAGCGGCTTGGGATCAACCGGAAAGACGCCGCCGAAATCATCGATAATTATTTTGAACAGTTTCCGGGCATCAAAAAATATATGGACGACACCATTTTATTTGCGCGTGCAAACGGATATGTGGAAACCTTGAAACACCGGCGCCGGTATCTGAAAGACATACATTCGACCAACAGTTTTGTGCGTGGTTTTGCCGAACGCAATGCCATCAATGCGCCTATTCAGGGCTCATCGGCCGACATGATCAAACTGGCCATGATTGACATTTACCGGTGGCTGAAAACGAGCGGACTGAAAACAAAAATGATTTTGCAGGTGCATGATGAATTGGTGTTTGATGTGCCGAAAGAAGAACTTGAAATTGTAAAGCCCGAAATTGAAAAGCTCATGAAAGCCGCATTGCCGCTGAAAGTGCCGGTAGAAGTAGAAGTAAAGGACGGAAGAACATGGCTGGAAGCGCATTAATACATCACATTTATTCATTTGATTAAAAAGCAATTTACATTAGGTTTAAAATGAAGAATTTTACGTTGATATTTTGTATGCTGGTGATGGCATTGTACTGTCCGGCACAGAATGCAAATAAATGTTTTATACTTGGAAACAAGTCCATGGATAAAAAGGACTTTAACAGAGCCATAGATTATTATTCCCAGGCCATCGGTAAAGAAAGTGGATTTGTTGATGCATACTACAACCGTGGGATCTGCTTCATGCTTTTGAACAATGCGCAGAAAGGGGAATCTGATTTTTCGAAAGTCCTGTCATTGGATCACACAAAAAATCTCGCATATTATAGCAGAGGAATTTGCCGATTGGATCAGAGGAATCTTGTCGGGGCACTTTCCGATTTCGACACCTATATTCAATTGCATCCGGACTCCGCTGGAGCTTATTGTTTCAGGGCAAAAACAAAATTCCTTCTGAAAAATTACCAGAGTGCACTGATAGACGTAAACAGGTCCATTGAACTGAGCACCACCGACCCCGACGCCTACGCAATTCGTGCGGGCATTCGCTATGAACTTGACAACAGCGCTGATGTTGAATCCGACTTTATGAAAGCTCTTTCGCTCGACTCCACTCATATGGGAGCATTGGAAGGACTGGCTCGCCTGTATCTTTTAAGAATGGATTTCGAAAATGCATCGAAAATTCAAAAGCGGGCCATGTCGCTGTATCCGGATGTTGCATGGGCATATAACATCAGAGGTTTGATCAGTGCAAATAACGGAGACATCAACGGAGCGTACAGCGATTTTAATAAAGCGCTGCAGATTGACCCGGATTTTTTCGAAGCTTGGATAAGCATGGGACATTATTATGCAGCGCAAAATCAATTTAAAAATTCGATAGAAGCCTATACCAAATACATTAACCGCGATTCTCTCAACAGCAAAGTGTATTATTTTCGCGGCATGGCTGAATCCATGCTTGGAGAGAAGGCTCTGGCTCTGGCTGACTTAACCAGATCCATAGAACTTGATCCGAACTTTACACAGACCTATTTAAACAGAGCATTTGTGTATTACAAAATGTATGATTTTAAGCATTCAATGGACGATTACAATACTTTTATCAGGCTTGAGCCGGAAAGTCCCGATGGATATTTAGGCCGGTTCTATATTTACATGTATTACGGAAATAATAGTGCAGCATTGAATGATATAACTAAAGCGTTGGAAATTGATTCACTGAACGCCAAATCATACCATCTGCGGGGCCTGATATATTTACACGAAGATAAACTTCTGGAAGCCATTGCTGATTTTTCAATAGCCATTGAGTTAAACCCTCTTTATGCTGAAGCATATTTTATGCGTGCCGGAGCATATGTCGATATCAAAAAATATCAGGAGGCTTTGGATGATCTGAACAAAGCCATTGCACTTGATCCGGAATATTCTGATGCTTACTACAAAAGAGGATCGGTGTATCTGTTGCAGGGTAAAAAAACCGAAGGCTGCCAGGACTTGCACAAGGCAAAGGCTCTTGGCTATCCATTTGCTGACGGTTTGATCAGAGAAAACTGCCCGTAGTAATATTTCACTATTCGCATCATAATGCGATTTAAAACGCTGCATTTCAATAATAACCGTTACGAATTTCAAATAAAAACATCACCGTTCAGCACAATGCCTGCCGATACTGGTCACAAAACAATCGGCATAAAACGACTTATATGCGTCTGATTTGCGCTTCAGGACAGCGTTTTGACGCAATGCTACAGACTGTTTGCTTCTGTTTGATGCAGTAAAAATCGCCTTCGATTCTGCATACTTTTGTAAAAAAATAAGCCGATGAAACAAATAGTCTTTACACTTACCGCATTGCTTATGCTGGGTTTTTCCGGCACGGCACAAAAAACCACCTATCCTGTCATGGCCGGACAATACGAATTGGTCAGACATTTTCCGGCCAGTCCTGAATCAAGGGGTGCTACACAGATCGACAACAAACTCGACAGCATAAAGTCCGAATCGCATGTTCTGTCTTTTGAATATGATTTTGCCGGAAGATTAATCTGGGAAAAATGGAACGACTTATATGACACGGAATATTCGTGGAAAAGTGAGTTTGTTAAAAACGCTGCAGGCATCACCGAAAGAATCGAATCCTATTCGTATATCAACTCGCATTGGGTTATGACCTGTTATGAAGAATTTCTGATTGATTCGCTGGGCCGGAGAACACAAAGATTAAATGTCAATTATTTTGATTCAGCCTGGGTCGTAGGCGGTAAAGGATTCTATTACTACTACCCGGATGGTAAGCTGCAGGAATACAAACAACTGATTCATATGGGCAACAACGTGTTCGATGATCTGAGCAGAGATTTGTATGCATATGATTCGCTCGGAAATCCGGAAACCGTTACCTACATGTATTACATGGGCGGGACCTGGCAGACCGATGTGATTGACACATACACTTTCAGCGGAAATCAGATAGTAAATATTTCCAGCGTGTATAACAACAACGGAACTTTTGAATACAACCACAAATATGATTACGACTATTCTGCAGCCGGCAATGCATCGGAACGCAGATACCATATTGGTAATGGTGCAAGCTCATGGTCCGGCGTTCGTGATAAATATGTGTGGCGCTACGATGAAATGCAAAGCAGCAACAATGTTGCCTTTCCATTTGAATCGGGAACATACAGTCAGGACTACAAATGGTTTAACATGAACCATCTGAGGACCGAAGAAGACTGGTACACTACAGACCAGAACACCAATCTGCTTGCTTATGTTGAAACAGCTTATTATTTCTACTCCCCGCTTACCGGAATTGACGATGAATCGGCTGCCGGAGAAATGCTGATTTCGGTATACCCGAATCCTGCTGTTGATCAGATCAGCCTCCGCACAAAGAATGCTGCAATCATTGAAAATGTCACCATCAGCGATTATACCGGAAAATTGGTTGTGAATACAAATAACACTGAAACCATTGACATAAGCGTACTGACCAGCGGCATATACTTTATTACGGCTGTCACCAGCGATCATGAAATGCTTACCGGCAAGTTCGTTAAAGAATAATTGTTCTTATAAATAATTTCAATAACAAAAAAAACGGCTTATGGCCGCTTTTTTTGTGGATATTACACAGCTATTCTTCATTTGCAATATTACAACTCCTTCATTATTTCCGAAGTCTGAGAAAAGCCCTCTGCGGAAATAGTCAGGTAATAAATTCCTGCAGGAACAGCTGTCATGTCGAGCGGAAACTCTCCTGAATTCATATTTTCGTTGTTGTATACGGAACGAAACACCACACTGCCTTTTGAATCGGAGAGAATAATGCTGCCTGTTTCGGGAACTTCATCAGAGAAACTAATGACCAGTGTTTCGATAAACGGATTGGGGAAGACCGATACTATAGCCGCATCATTGCTGCTGTTTACCGATACCGGTCCAAAGATTTCAACTTGTCCGTCGAAGTCGGTTTGAATCAATCTGTAATAGGATTCACCGGACAATGGTTGCAGATCGGTATAAGAATAATTCATCAGCGTGTTGCTGTTTCCGGCTCCTGAAATTTGTGAAACAGAGCTCCATAGCTGCATATCACTGCTTCGTTCAAGGGTGAAGAATGCACAGTTGATTTCAGAAGCCGTTGTCCAGTGTACAGCAACATAATTGTTTTCGCATTGCGCATAAAACTCAATAAGTGAAACCGGCAGCCCCGCATTAACAGTCACGCCGGTAGAAGGCGTGGTATCGAATGTATTTATTCCACCTATATCAATCACTCCTGAACCAGTTATTTCGCCACCAGTGCTGCCACTCAGATTTCCACCGATATCCAGATAGCCCGTATTCATATTGATGGTTCCATTATTCGAGAACTCAACATTTCCGGAAACCGTCAGATCGCCTGTAATAGAAATGACTCCTCCGTTCTTAACTTCAACCGATCCGTTGATAACAAGATTTCCCGTTACATGAATCACCAAAGAATTCAACGCCGTCAAATCGCCGTTGATAACAAGGCTTCCGTTGACATAAAGTTGACAGCCATTACCGAAGTCAATATCATGATTTAACGTTACTGAATTACCTGCCGAAATAATAATAATGTTGTTATTTCCACTTTGCGGACCAGCATTTCCATTTTGCCAATTGGCTCCATTCGCCCAATCACCACTCGAAATTGTTATAAAAGTTGCACCCGAAACATTCAAAGACAAAAAAAACAAAACGGCAAAAAAAAGTCTGTTCATACCCCCAATTCATATGTTATAAGTCGCTTTCACTTTTTCAGAAAACCATGCAAAATTACTCATTTCAGTATTATTATGCTTGTTTATATCCGTTATCGAAAACTCGCTTCAATTCATGCATACAGAGATTACATGTGCTGTCTTCATTACCCAGCGCGGGTTTGAGAACATGCTGATGTTTGTCAGTAATTGAATTGGGACTTATCAATGTTGCCGTATTTAACGAATCCACAAGAAACATCAGTGTATTTCAGTCCGGATTTTACGTATTAAAATACTCAGCATTTGAGGAGGAGCACGCAGGTAAGTGTCTGAAGATTTTCAGCATGATCGGTTGAAAGAATAAATAAACATGGATATCCCAAGCAATAGAACCAGCGAAACAGCTCAACAGATACAAAAAATGCGACCAGAAGGCCGCATAAAAAAGATTGTTTTGAATAATTTGAGAGCAACAATTAACAGGTTGCTCTCCTCTGAAAAATTTATTCTTTGGGCGAATCGCAGTTTTTGCCGTCTTTTCCGTGATTGCCACATTCGCTTTTTACGGGAGTTTTGGAGAATTCGGTCATATGCCCCGTTGCCTCAATGGCTGCTATCAGCGATTCCTTGTTTTGCTTGGCCGGATCGTACACAATGGTAACGATTTTCGTTTCAAGATCAGCAACAACCGACGACACGCCGTCAACTTTGGCTACTTCGGTTTCAATTTTGGTTTTACCACCGTTGCAATGGAATTCTGTTTTGATTTTCACTTCTGCCGTTTTTGCCGCATCGTTGGCAGGAGATTGCGCGTTGCCGCTGCAATTAAAGAACAGAAAAGCCACCACCGGCAGCACAATGGATAAAAGAGATCTGGTTGATTTCATACAAATAACGTTTGTTGTTTTGCTGTCTTTGACAATGGGAAGAGTAAATACTTGCGGGGAGAATTTTATTCTCAATTAAAAAATCCATTACTGAACATCGGATTTATCTTTGAAGAAATTGTTGATCACAAAGTTGATCACACCATTCTCAGCGCAAAAAAAGACCCACAAAACACTGTAAGGCTATTGAATCTATGTGAGTCTTGGCAGGTTCGAACCAACATTTTGAGCTCTCAATTTTATCCTACACATAATAGATGAAGATAGCAGATAAAATGTCCCAAAACGTAGGATTAGCGCTGTTTTTGAACATTTGTTCACCGCTTAAGCGCACCCATAGCCGCAAAGCGCTGATAATCAAGCATGGTGTGAAAAACGCACACTAATTATGAAAGTGGACATTGTTTGATACAAAACTCACGTTGTCAAGTCATGAATTATATATTGTTGGCATTATACAATCGTCTTTATTAGCTCATGAATTTTCTTAAATAAACTCCACAATCCTCTGGTGGAATAAAGTATATAGATAACGTGTTATCCTTCTTGATTGACTGGAAATACAGAATATTAGCATCTTCACATGCCTCGGTTATGTAATATGTTATAAAGAGCCCGCCAAATAGAAAAGTAACGGCGCTCATCCCTAAATTCTCTTCGGTTTTCGGTTGTCCAATAAAAGCAACAGGTAATGTTTCATCGGCTTTATAAGATCGTACTATTATTGGATAATCATTGACATCCTTTGCGGTGTTAGAATATAACATATGCCTTATGTTCTCTTGGTGAACTTCGCTTATCTTCACATTATAAAAAAAGTCTCGTTTCGATATTGAAGCACGCCATAATATAGACAACAGAAAAAGTTTGAATTGCACATAATCAACATTTTCAAAAACTGCAACCGGGGCAATGCTATTGTTTTTTGTAATCCTTCCACCATTTGAACAGAAATCATTTTTGCCAAAAAGGACAGTCGTTGCATACGATTCAATTCTACCTAACAATATAGAATCACAATCAGAACAAAGAATATCACCTTCATACTCACCCTTAGGAATTCTGTCATATTTACTGTCATCTACAACAAACTTATGAATGTCACTTTTGAAGTATTTGTGCTGTGCATCATACAAATTCAACCCTTCATAAATGAATTCCGGAATTATATGAGACATTTTAAGCAGGGTTTTATCCTGTTTGCAAAGTTTGCAAATAGCCATATTATTGAAGTGTATTGATTACTCCAAAGTTATCAAATTTTTATTCATAGTGAAAAAGTGCACCTGATGTGTGCACCTGGAAAAGCAAAAGAGCTTGCGATTTCTCGCAAACTCTTGATTATCAGTGTGAGTCTTGGCAGGTTCGAACTGCCGACCTCTTGCCTGTCAAGCAAGCGCTCTAAACCAGCTGAGCTAAAGACTCTCTTTTTGTGCTGGTGGGCTGTACTGGATTCGAACCAGTGACCTCATGCGTGTGAAGCATGCGCTCTGAACCGACTGAGCTAACAACCCCTTTTTATGTAAGGGGAGGCAAAGATAATAAAATTTTGGATTATGAACCATTCGAACGCTGAACACGGAATCCGCCGCGGCGGAGGAAGGATGAAATGCTGATGTAAATACGAAATGCGAAATACGAAATGCGAAATACAAAACATGAACAGATGTGGCTCTCATGTGAAACGTGACAGGTCCGCGCATGTGAGAATCATGTGAAACCGCGTAAAATCGTATAAAACAGTTTACCATCTCGTAAAACGTGACAAGCTGTTATACGTGGTGACAAGTCCCGGCAAGCTGTGACAATTATGAGCGATGTTTGGACTGTTGAACACCGAATAATGAACAAGGAAGGTAGAATGTTGAAGGAAAATACACTTGGAACTTCCTTCATACTTCACCCTTCCTTGTTCGGTGTTCAATATTCGTTTTGCTACACCATTTGCTCAATATTCCAGACGAAGGCGCGAATGCCGGCGGCTTTGTTGCGCAGATCAAGCTTATGGACTGATTTAAGCAAATCGCTCACTTTGTCATCTTCGACCATGGTAATAATGGCAGAGTTCATTTCGGGCCAGGTATGGGTGCCCCGGTGCGGGTCGCCATCGACACCGCCCTGCCCCTGTACCTGTTCGAAAAAAGTAAATCCCTGAATGCTGAGTTTTTCGAGCATAAATTCAACCCGCTCGGTATGCGACTGATTGAATACGATAAATACGGATTTCATACACTTAGTTTTTTGGAGTGTTATTGTTGTCGTCAGAGATATCCATAAAGATAAATTCCTTTTGCTGCCGCTCTTTTTCATCGCGTTCGCCATGTCGCGACATGATAGCATAAAGCACCGGAACCACGATTAGGGTAACCACAGTAGAAACTGTCAAACCACCAATAATGACAATACCCATTGGGCGCCACATTTCGGAACCGGCACCGGCACTGATGGCCATGGGCACCATACCAAGAATGGCTGTGATTGCGGTCATGAGCACAGGACGGAGTCGTGACTGGCCCGACAAGGCAATGGCCTCGCTGAGTTCGTGACCACGGTCGCGCATCAGGTTGGTGTAGTCGACCAGCACAATACCATTTTTCACCACAATACCCACCAGCATGATGGAGCCCAGAGCACCAATCATATCGAGCGTTGTTCCCGTAATAAAGAGTGCGAGCACAATCCCTGAAACAGCGAATGGCACCGCCATCATAATAATGAATGGTTTTTTCAGCGACTCGAACTGCGAGGCCATTACAATGTACACAAGCATTACAATAAGCATCATGAAGAGTCCCATATCGGCAAAAGTTTCCTGCTGTTCTTCGTAATCACCGCCAATATTGATGGACACACCGTTTGGAACATCCACATCGGCCAGCGCAGCTTTGATGCCTGTTGCCAGTTCACCCAGCGAAGTATTGTAAGGTGTTACAGCCACGGTAACAATGCGCTGACGGCTTTTGCGCGAGATGGCCTGAGGTGTCCAGAATTCCTCAACAGAAGCCACTTCGCTGAGTTTTACTTTTCCGCCGGTTGGCGTTGGAATCGTCAGGTTTTCGATGGCCGAAATGGAATTTCTGTTTTTCTCTTCCATGCGCACAAGGATAGTATATTCATCGCCTTCTTCTTTCAGGAAACCAGCATTCATGCCGAGTACACGATTGCGTACATACATGGAAACAGTGGCGGAGGACAAACCATGCATAGCCAGTTTTTCTTTATCAACCACAACTTTCAGCTCTGGACGATCGTCTTCGCGGCTGATAGTGATATCGCGGGCTCCGGGAACTTTTTCACCGATAATTTTTTTCACCTTTTCAGCCATCACTGCGGTCTGATCAAAATCGTATCCGTAAATTTCCACATTCACTTTAGAGGTACCGGCGTTTCCGCCACCCATCATACCAGCCACTTCGGCATTAAAATCAGTCAGTTCAGGATACTGCGCCATTTCCTGACGCAGCACTTCAGCAATTTCAAAAATATCCCGTTTTCGTTCGCTTTTATCGCTACATACCACCGTCATCGAAATTTTATTATTCGAAGAAGTGGAGAACATTGCAGAGATAGATGCATCGTCGCTGGAGCCAACAGATGTAGAAATGATGCGGATTTCGGGAGCAATTTCCTGAAAGCGTGCCTCGAGTTGACGAGCCGTTTTCATGGTTTCCTCGAGTCGTGTACCGCGCTGTAGTTCCGCAGTAATAGTAAGCCGGCCGCCATCGCTTTGTTGCATAAAGTCGGTTCCGATTTTTCCCATAAATGCCGGAATCAGCGAAGCAATAAAGAAAAGAAGCGCAACCAACATAGTCATTTTTTTACGCTTCAGACAAAAACGCAAAACATTGGCATACCACAGATCGAGCTTGTGGAGCATCTTTCCAATGGTTCTGTCGTACAGATTATCTTTATCTTTTTCTTCAACCAGATGACCTTTTTCATCGAGTTTGAATTTTTTTGATTTCAGAATTCTGGACGCGAGCATCGGAGTGAGCGCAATAGCCACCATAGCCGAGATGGCAATTACAATGGTTACAATCCAACCGAGTTCTTTAAACATGATACCGGCCATACCACCCAGCATAGTGAGCGGAACAAACACGGCAAAAATAACGAGCGTGGTTGCAATGACCGACACCCACACTTCGTTGGTGGCAGCTACAGCGGCTTCGCGCGGAGTTGATCCGCGTTCGATATGTTTAATAATATTTTCGAGAACCACAATGGCATCATCGACAACAAGGCCAATTGCGACCGTGAGAGATGAGAGTGAAATAATATTGAGCGAGCTTCCGGTAAATGCCAGGTATACAAACGAACCTACCAGCGCAATCGGGATGGTAATACTGATGATAAGTGTTGCACGCCAGCGACCGAGGAAGAACAACACCACGAGTACAACAAACAGCAAGGCGAACAAAATCGATTCTTCAAGACTGTTGATTGAATTGGTAATGGTTTCGGATGAATCATAAATCACATCGATTTTTACATCGGAAGGAAGGCTGGCTTTAATCTGTTCAAGTTCTTTCTGAACATCTTCGCATACCTGAACGGTATTGGCTCCTGATTGTTTTGTAATAACGAGACGAACACCATTATGCCCGTTTACTTTTTCATCGAGGGTCAGATCTTTAATGGTATCGCGCACGTCGGCGATATCGCGTACGTACACCTGACGTCCGTCCATGGTGGTTTTCACCACAATGTTTTCGATTTCATCACTTTCGAGATATTCGCTTCGTACCTGCAGTGCGTATTGTTCCTTTTCCATTTTCACCGTACCCGATGAAACGTTGAGGTTGTTGCTGCTGATGGCTGAACCGACCTGTTCAAGCGCGATTCCGAATGCATCCATCTGTTCCTGATCGAGATCGATATAAACATAACGTTCGGGAGAACCGGACACTGAAATATTACCGATACCATCGACGCGGTTCAGCTGAGGCACCACCTGATCGTTGAGAATTTTATCGAGACCTGCATAACTTTCATTGGCTGTAACGGCATACATCACAACCGGCATCATGCTGGTGCTGAACTTGAAAATAAATGGATTTGAGCATCCATCGGGCAGATAATCCTTGGTAAGATCGATATAGGACCGCACATCATTCACAACTTCATCGAGGTTGGTCCCCCACTTGAGTTTGAGCATAATGAGCGACATATTATCCTTCGAAGTAGAGGTCATTTCATCGAGACCATCGATGGAGTTGAGAGAGTTTTCCATTACCTTGGTCACATTGGTTTCAACCTCACTGGCACTGGCGCCGGGATAAGTTGTCATGACGGTAATGTACGGAGCTTCAATGTCGGGGAACTGATCGACCGGCAGACGGGTGAAGGAAAAAATTCCGATCACCAGCACAGCCACAAAAAGCAGAGCGGTTGTGACCGGTTTTTTAATTGCAGTTTTATAAATTGCCATTTTCTTTATTTTTGATAGTTAATCAAATTCGTGTCTGCATGCGACTTTCAGCAGACAGAATTCAGTAAACAATTTATTTTACAATTTCAAGTTTTGCTCCGTCAACCAGTTTGGCCTGACCAACAACAATAATCTGATCGCCTTCGTTGATTTCGCTGGAAATAATTTCCACTTTGTCATCGTAGCGCCGGCCCAGTGTTACACTAACGCGTTTTGCAATACCATTGCGATTGATGAATACATAGCGTTCGTTCGAGCCAGTCAGTTTCAACACAGCCTGATAAGGCACCACCAGAGCATCGCCTTCGCCCATTTCGAGCATGGTGCGAACAAACATTCCCGGGCGGAGTTTAGATGTTCCGTTTGCAATTTTCAACTTTGCCTGAAATGTGTGTGTTGAAGGATCGATGGTCGGATAGATGGTTTCAATAACAGCCGGGAACGACTCGCCAGAATAAATATCTGTGCTGATATTTAATTTCATTCCTGTTTTTACATCCGGGAAATATGATTCGGGGATAGCTACCAATGCCTTCAGCTGATTGATCTGTGTTACCACAAGAATGGGTTGTCCGCCATACAATTCACCATCGACATAATTCTTTGCAGAAACGACGCCGGGGAAGCGGGCTTTAACAAACGTATTTTCTGTCAGAAAATTCAGACTTTCCTGCGCCTGATCGTATCCCAGTTTTGCCTGGTCGTAGGTTTGCTGAGACACGGTATTGGTTTCGCGCAGAGCCTTTACGCGTTCGAATTCGATACTTGCCTGTGTAAATCCGAGTTTTGCCGTGTTGTATTTATTCTGATCCATGCGAACCAGCATAGAGCCAACAGAAACATACGATCCCACTTCAACATAAATATGTTCGATGGTACCGGTGAGCGACGGCGACACTTTCATGGTTTCCCATCCTTCGAGCGTAGCTGAAAGATCGAGTGCGCGCTGCACTTTTTCTTTTTTAATGATTTCCACTTTTACTTTTTCAGCTTTGGCAGCATCGGACACAGATTCTTCCGATTTTCCCTTGGTGCCGCAGCTGGCCACCATCAGAGCAAGACCACTGATGAGCACTGTCTGAAACAATCTTTTCATATTGATTTTATTTTTCATTGTCGCTTTTTTTTACTGTTGGTTTTGTAACAATTCTTCCAGGGCAATTTGTGCCGACACCAGATCCATGACTGTTTGCACATAGTTGCTTTGTGCAGTAATCAGATTGGAACCGGATGTTGTAACATCGAGGCTGGAAGCCATTCCTTGTTGAAATTTGCGAGAAATATTTTCGAAAACGCGTTGATTGACTTCAATATTTTTTTTCTGATTTTCGAGATTTTCAAGCGCCGATGTCAGATTATATTTCAGCTGCTTGTGCTGAATCATCAAACCTTCGCCGGCATCGGCAAGAGTGTTGAGTTGTTTTTTATAATCGAGCTGTGCCACCTTTAATGATGCATAGCGGCTGCCACTCGAAAAGATGGGAACTTTCAGCGAAACACCGATAATATTGGGCGGTGTCATATTCATGGTTGCTTCATCGCTGAAATATTCTTTTTTGGTATAGCTGTGATACGCAGTGATGGAAGGCGCATAAGCCCATTTTTTCATTGCGACCTGAATGCGCGAGAGCTCTGCACTTTGTTCGAGCAGTTTGTAATCGATGTTGTTGTTTAGTGCAAAGGGCGCATCGAGCAACGATTTTGCCTTATCGACATTCATCAGATCATCGAGCGTTTGTGTAAGAACAATTTCCGAATCAATGCTAAGACCCAGTTGCAGACGCAAAGCGTTGTACAACATCTCGAGCGAGCGGCGCACCGAATTAATGGATGTTTCGACTGTTACAACCTGCACGGCGAGCTGATCGGCATCGGTCTGATTCAGAATACCGACCTTCACCGAGTTTTCGGTATGAACCAATAGCTGTTTCATATTGGCCAGATTGGAATCGAGCAGCGTGATGGTTTGATTCATCACCAGCACTGAATAATACAAGGTTTTCACCTGATTGGTGATTTGCAGTTCGGTTTTTTTCAAAGCAATATCCGACATATCGGAAGCAAGTCCCTGCAGTTTAATTCCGATTACCTGAGCAGCACTGAGCGACATTGAAGTAGTAAGACTCATGGTAGCATAAGGCGGCATGGCGATATCGAATCCCATCATGGTGAGTTTATATCCCATCATGTTGGCATAGTCAACAGCGCCGTTTACCTGAGGCAGCATGGTAGCCATGGTAGCCCAACGGTTTGCTTCGGCTTTCTGAATTTCGAGTTCGGCATTTTTAAGAGTTCTGTTGTGCTCAAGCGCGTAAGCCTGCGCCTGATCGAGCGTCAGACTGAGTTTTTCCTGTGCGAACCCCCGCCCGCAAAGAAATAGAATCAGCGTTAGTAAAATGGTTGTTTGTTTCATCTTTCGTCAGATTATATCGTTCTGTTTTTGGTGAGCGATGTTGTTATTTGTTCTTTTTGTTTTTGATATCCTTCATCAGGGTTTTTTCGAGATATTCAATACCTTTTTCATTGGCAATGCCTCTTACGTGGTATATGAAAAGCTCCGTCAGAATTTCTGCGGAATTAATGTTCTTCATTTTTTCATCCTCCGGTTCCATCGACATGAACTGATCCATTCTTATAAGGTAGAAATATGCAATAACGCGGGTATTCATGTCTTTGCGATACAGGCCTTCCTTGATTCCCTGCTGCAGATTGCGCTCGATATGATCGAGCACCTGACCGCGTTTATAATCCATCAGATTTTTAAAAGACTCGGGATAATATTTACTCAGGTCGTACTTCACCGATGGATTCATCTGTCCCATTTGTTCAATCAATATCTGACTTACACGGAGTAAAATATCAATGGCATTTCCCGGTTCTACCTTCATATTGTGAAAGCAGTTGTTGGTTTGGTCCATATGGAACTTGATTACCGAATGAACCAGCTCTTTTTTATCAGCAAAATACTGATACAGGGTTTTTTTTGAAATACCCAACTGACGGGCAACGTCGTCCATCGACATGCTTCTGATGCCGTAGCGAATAAAATGCTTTGACGTTTCTTCCAGAATAAATTTCAATTTTTCTTCCATGGCGCAAAGGTAAAAACTTTTTACACGCTGGAAACGTTTTATATGCATTTTTGTTTCCTGCGTTTTTTGCAAAATATACCAATCATCCGATTTTGATTTCATTCGGACGCCGGAAACCGGCCAACAGGCAGAATTTACATATGAAAATATTTGAGCCCCCATCTTTTTTCAGATAACGCAGCAAAAGTAAAATCCACAAACTACCTGCAACGATGGTTCCCGGCGAATGGCGGTTTTTCCCGGATGAATGGCAGAGTCATTCGTCGGGAGACGCGCGACTGCTGAAAGCTGATTGCTGAAAGCTGATGGCTGAAAGCTGAAAGCTGATGGCTGCCAGAATTTTGTATTTTAGCCAAAAAAATACAGTCATGCGCTATCAAACAATGTCGCCCGAATTTTTTAAAAGAAACCGAAAAAGACTGGTGGAAAAACTATTGCCCGAAAGCCTGGTGGTACTGGCCGGCAACGAACACATGCCCTGGAGCGGCGATCAGGACTACCCTTTCCGGCAGAACTCCGACTTTTATTATCTCACCGGTATTGACGAAGAAAATGCGCTGTTGTGTCTGTGTCCACATCATCCCGATCCGAACATGCGCGAAGTATTGTTTGTGCAGGAAGCCGATCCGACTATGGTGATATGGTATGGCAAACGTCTGAGCCGTGAAGAAGCTTCGGGATTGTCCGGCATTAAAACCGTAAAGTGGGTTACCGACTTCAAGGCAGCACTGCGCGACATGGCGCAGCAATCGCGTACGATATACATGGGATTGAATGAATATCTGAAATACGGCACCAACACACACGATGCAAACCGTCGTCTGGTTGATGAAATAAAAAATCTTTTTCCGCTGCATCAATACGAGCGGCTCTCACCGCTGACCACAGAACTTCGCTTGTGTAAAACAGCCGAAGAAACTGACATGATCGGAAAAGCGATTGACATTACTAAAGAAGCATTTCTGCGTGTTTTGAAAAACACCAAACCCGGCATGATGGAATACGAAGTAGAAGCAGAAATGACACATGAATTTATTCGGCGGGGCGCATCGGGACATGCGTACAGCCCTATTGTTGCCGGAGGCGAAAACGCGTGTGTGTTGCATTATATCACCAACGACTGTCCGCTGAAAGACGGCGATCTGATGTTGCTGGACTTCGGCGCTGTATACGGAAATTATGCAGCCGACTGCTCACGCACCATTCCGGTAAACGGAAAATTTACACCACGCCAAAAACAATGTTATAATGCGGTTCTTGACGTTCTGAAAGAAGCAAAGAAAATTCTTGTTCCCGGCACCACCATTGAAAAAACAAACAAACAAATTGCTTTGATGCTGGAGCAGAAAATGATTGAGCTCGGACTGTTTTCGGCCGATGACGTAAAAAACAATACCGGTTCTACCCCGCTCTACTTTAAATACTACATGCATGGCGCCTCGCATTTTATGGGCCTCGATGTGCATGATGTCGGACTGCGCACCATGACACTGAAAAAAGGCATGGTGCTGACCTGCGAACCCGGCATTTACATTCAGGAAGAAGGCATCGGTATCCGTATTGAAAACGATATTCTGGTTGATGATGAACCCGTTGATCTGATGAGGGAAATTCCGTTTGAAGCGGATGAGATTGAAGGGTTGATGTGCTGATTTGAAAATTTGAAAATTTGATAATTTGAAAATGTGGGAAGAGAGATTATTGATAAATTCCGTACCGCGTAACGACTGTAACGCGTAACGCTTGTAACGTGTAACGAAATGATGTGAAAATGTGTGAATATGAGAAACGGTATAATTTGCTAATGCGATGACGCGATGATGCGCAAAGGCAGGCGGCGGGCGGCTCAACGCTTCGCGAGTTAAATGTTTATAAAGTTTCAAGGTAAAAGGCGGCGACAGAAGCCTGCAGCATAAGGCTTGCCGCATGCAGCGGGCGGATAATAGCTGAAAGCTACATGTAACGCCTGTAACGCTGTAACGCGTAACGTCTGTAACCTTGCAACCCTTGTCACCTTGTCTCTTTGTAACGATTGTAACGTGTAACGATTGTAACGTGTAACGCCAATTTATATCCAAAGTCCTGACAATCATCCATTAGAAAACCATATACAATTAAACAAAAAATCTTCCGTTAGTCAATATTCATTATAATAGAGCATAAAATCGTACCTTTGCACCCCGAAATATGGTAGTAAAAGCCGGCACATATTTATCCCGCATCGACGGCCCCGAAGACCTGAAAAAGCTGTCTCCGCAGGAGCTTATTGCGCTTGCGCAGGAAGTTCGTGATTTTTTAATTGAGAACATGGCGCGGCATCCCGGGCATCTGGGCGCTAATCTGGGTGTGGTTGAAATTACCATTGCCCTGCATTACATTTTCAATTCCCCGAAAGACCGCATTATTTGGGATGTCGGACATCAGTCATACATTCACAAAATACTGACCGGTCGCCGCGATGTTTTTCACACCATACGACAGAAAGACGGCGTCAGTGGTTTTCCTAAACCGGGCGAAAGCGAACATGATATTTTCGGCACCGGACATAGCAGCACCAGTATTTCTGCGGCACTTGGCATGGCAGTCGGGGAACAGAATAAAGGATTGAACGATGCCAACTATATTGCTTTCATCGGCGATGGCAGCATGACCGGAGGTGAAGCCTTTGAAGCGCTGAATAATATGGGCGCCATGAAAAACAACATGCTGGTTGTGCTCAACGACAATGGTATTGCCATTGATGAAAACACAGGCGCCTTCACCCGCTATCTTACAAGAATTACCGCATCGCATACATACAACAGACTGAAACATCGGACCTGGAGGATTTTCCGGGGCACCTTCATTCAGAAAATTGCGAATAAAACTTCTACTGCGCTGAAATGGACCTGGCTGAAAAAATCGAATATGTTCGAAGCCTTTAATGTCCGTTATTTCGGACCTGTGGACGGACATAATATGAAGCAACTGATCAGCGTACTGGAAGATCTGCGCGACATCAACGGGCCGAAAATCCTGCATGTGATAACCACCAAAGGCAAAGGTTATAAGCCCGCTGAAAAAGATCAGGTCACGTTTCATGCACCCGGCCGCTACGATGCAAAAACAGGAGAAATTCTTGAAACATCGTGCGATTCTGTACCACCAAAATATCAGGTCATCTATGGCAAAACGCTGGCGGAGCTTGCCGAACAGAACGATGACATCTGCGCGATAACACCTGCCATGATTTCAGGAAGTTCATTGAATATCATGCAAAATCGTTTCCCTGAGCGGGTTTTCGATGTGGGTATTGCAGAACAACATGCAGTTACCTTTTCGGCAGGGCTAGCAAAATCGGGTCGTATTCCATTCTGCACTATTTATTCATCATTCCTGCAGCGCGCATATGATCAGCTGATACACGATGTTGCCATTCAGAATTTACCGGTTATTTTCGGTATTGATCGTGGCGGGCTGGTGGGTGAAGACGGCGCCACACATCACGGCGTATTTGATCTGGCCTATCTTCGCGCAGTTCCAAATCTGGTTATTGCTTCTCCGATAAATTCAGTTCAGTTACGCAATCTGATGTTTACTGCACAGCTGAAAAAAACAGGACCTTTTGCAATCCGCTACCCGCGCGGAAATTCAGAAGTAAAAGACTGGAAACAATCTTTTGTTGAATTACCTGTCGGCAAAGCCGAAAAATTGTGCAGCGGAAACGATGTAGCTGTGCTCAGTATCGGACAGCCCGGAAACGATGTTATATCGCTTTATTCAAAGCTTTCCGAAGCAGGCATTTCGATATCGCATTACAACATGATTTATCTGAAACCCATGGATGAATCCCTGTTACATGAGGCCTGCAAAAATCACAAAGCCATTATCACTATTGAGGATGGAACCGTGAAAGGCGGCCTTGGATCAGCGGTTGCAGAATTCATGATGGAACATTCGTATTATCTGCCGCTTACCAAACTGGGTGTTCCGGATCGTTTTATTGAACATGGAACAGTTGCAGAACTCAAAAATGAATGCGGCTTTGACACAGACGGAATTTATTCTGCAATCAAAGAAATTTTTTCAAAAACAACTCAAACAAAATAAGCTATGGCAAACAAAAGAGCAATCAAGAAAGACGTGAATTATCTGACCAATGAAGTGTTGGTTGACGGTATCATGCTCATGTCCTTATATGGAGAAAAAGAAGGCGAAATCATCATGAAGGAACTGGAGAAAGTTGCCGAAAAAAGAAATCAGGTTGTTGACACACTTCAGCATCCTGAAAAGAAATTCAATCGTCTTCCTGTCGAAGAACGCAAGAATGGACGTGCAGCCCGTTCGAAAGCATTCCGTAAGGTCATCAATGAAAAATTTGCCGCTTTCGAAGACGCACTGGATGCTGCATACGAAAGCTTCGGCAAATTGGCCAAAGAAGAAAAATAAATGGAACCACATCTTTTCGGAAGCATCATTTTCGGGCCGGTGCGCAGCCGCCGCTTAGGATTATCGCTGGGCATCAACCTGCTGCCTGCGAATAAAAAAATCTGCACATTCGACTGTGTGTACTGTGAATGTGGCTGGACCGATAAAACTTCGGCCGACGGATTGCCCAAAGCTGAAGAAGTTATTTCCGCTCTCGAAAACAAACTCATTGAAATGCAGGCTGCGGGTGAACTTCCCGATGCAATCACCTATGCCGGTAATGGCGAACCCACCATGCATCCCGCATTTGATGTTATTATGCAGGAGTCCGTTCGTCTGAGAAACCAGTATGCGCCTGAAGCAAAAATCACTGTGCTTACTAACTCAACGCAGCTTCACAAGCAGAAAGTAGCTGATGCCATTGCACTGGCCGATAAAGGCTTATTGAAACTGGACAGCACCGATGCAAAACAGTTTGAATTGATAAACCGCGCTGCCAAAGGCATTGAGCTGAGTGATGTAATGCATTTTATTGAAATGTTCAAGGGCGAAAAAATCATTCAGACCATGATGCTCCGGGGCGAAAGTGAAGGAGAAAAAATCAACAACACCTCCGAAGAATCGCTCCTGGCGCTGGCTGCATTTGTTTCGAGAATCAACGCTATTGAATGGATGTTGTATCCGATTGACCGGCCGACACCCGAAAAACAGCTCGAAAAAATGAGCCGCGAAGAGATGGACCGCATTGGTGAATTTGTCAGAAAACATACAAGTGTGCCGGTGACTATCCGGTATTGATTTTTAAACACAGCTGTCATCCTGAGCGGAGTCGAAGGATTGACAGCCCTTTTCCTAATGACCCATGAAAGACTACAAACGATACACAGTTACAACAGCACTGCCTTATGCCAACGGACCGATTCACATCGGACACATGGCCGGCGTTTATGTTCCAGCCGATATTTATGTCCGCTTTCTGCGTAAGACAGGACGCGACGTTCTGTTTATCGGAGGCAGCGATGAGCATGGTGTACCCATCACCATCAAAGCACGGCAGAAAGGTATTACGCCGCAGCAGGTGGTGGATGAATATCACGGAATTATTAAAAAATCGTTCGAAGATTTCGGTATGAGCTTCGATGTGTATTCGCGCACCAGTCTTCCGGTTCATCACGAAACAGCAGCAGCATTTTTCTCAAAGCTGCATGCAGAGGGCAAACTGACACAGATGGAATCGGAGCAGTATTATGATGAAGAAGCGAAACAGTTTCTGGCCGACCGCTACATCACTGGAACCTGCCCGCATTGCGGCAATGAACGCGCCTATGGCGATCAGTGCGAAAAGTGCGGAACATCGCTCAATGCCACAGATCTGATTGATCCGAAATCAACATTGTCGGGAAGTGCGCCGGTGAAACGTAAAACATCCCATTGGTTTTTACCGCTCGATCAGTACGAAAACTGGCTCCGCGAGTGGATTCTGGAAGGACATAAAGAATGGAAGACCAACGTGTACGGACAATGCAAAAGCTGGATTGATCAGGGATTGCAGCCACGTGCCGTCACCCGCGATCTGGACTGGGGCGTAAAAGTTCCGCTGGCCGATTCCGAAGGAAAAGTTTTGTATGTATGGTTTGATGCGCCGATCGGATACATTTCCGCTTCGCGCGACTGGTCGCAGCAGACCGGCCGCAGCTGGGAAGAATACTGGAAAAGCGATGATTCGCGATTATTGCATTTCATCGGAAAAGACAATATCGTTTTTCATTGCATTATTTTCCCGGCTATGTTGAAAGCCGAAGGCAGTTATATTCTGCCCGAGAATGTGCCCGCCAATGAGTTTCTGAATCTCGAAGGTGACAAAATCAGCACCTCGCGCAACTGGGCGGTGTGGCTGCATGAATATCTCGAAGACTTTCCCGGAAAGCAGGATGTATTGCGCTATGTACTTACAGCCAATGCCCCTGAAACCAAAGACAACGATTTTACCTGGAAAGATTTTCAGGCACGCAACAACAACGAGCTGGCCGCTATTTTCGGAAATTTCGTCAATCGCGCCATGGTTCTTACTCATAAATATTTCGAAGGACGTGTACCTGCTTCAACACAAGGCACAGAGCTCGATGACATTATGAAAGAAGTGTCGGTGCTGAAAGAAAAAATCACCGGAAGTCTGGAACAATTCCGCTTTCGCGAAGCGCTTGGTTTCTTCATGGATATTGCGCGTCTGGGCAATAAATATCTCACTGATAAAGAGCCCTGGAAAGTGTATAAAGAAAATCCGGAAGCCGTCAAAGGCATTCTGAACAACGTTTTGCAGATCTCGGCCAACATGGCGGTGCTTTCGGAAATTTTCCTGCCATTCACTGCAACAAAGCTGAAATCAATGCTGAACATGAATGAAACTTCGTGGAATGACATTGGCAAACCTATGCTGAATGAAGGATTGCAATTAAATCAGCCGGAAATTCTGTTTGAAAAAATTGAAGATACTGATATTCAAAAACAGCTCGACAAGCTGGAAGCATCGAAGATTGCGAATAAAGCAGCCAATGTCAGTTTTGAGCCGGTGAAGCCCGATGTGAGTTTCGATGATTTTTCGAAAATTGATCTGCGTGTGGGAAAAATTCTGGAAGCAGAAAAAGTGGCCAAAACCAAGAAGCTCATGAAACTGAGTGTTGATATGGGTTTTGAAACACGCACCATTGTGTCGGGTGTGGCTGAATATTTTACACCGGAACAGATGATCGGAAAGAAAGTGGTTGTGGTGGCCAATCTTGGAAAGCGCGACATCAAAGGTGTTGAATCGAACGGAATGATTCTGTATGCCGAAAATGCCGATGGAACGCTGATGATGGTGAATCCGTGCGATGAAGCCATGTGCGGCGGAATGGTTAAATGATTTAAGAATATCGATCGGATGATTTTTGATTTTTGATCTGACGGAGAAATGATTTAAGAATATCGATCGGATGATTTTTGATTTTTGATCTGACGGAGAAGTGATTTACGATATCAGATCGGGTGATTTTTGATTTTTGATCGGAAGTGTGGAGAAGAAATTTGAATATTCCTACCTTTCCATGGCAAACTCCAAAATCTCAAATCATTGCTCCACCCTTCAAAAATCAAATATCAAAAATCGTAAATCTTATATCGAAGTCTGTTTTTCAACCAATGTTTGAAATTTTCCGGCATTTTTTAGCTGTTTGTTTCTGAATTATTTTACTTTTGACGAATAATTCAGAATAAAACAGTATCCATCACATGAGAACTGATTTCGATGCTCGTGCCAATTACGAGAACACCAAGAAGGAAGTCGGGTATGTGCCGCGCCGCGAAGCCACACAAGCCACGTACGACTCCATCGGCTTTATGTCGGGACTTGAAGTACACCAGCAGTTGCTGACAGACAAAAAGCTTTTTTGTAACTGTCCTGCCGGAAAGTTTAACCCCAGCCATGTTTACGATGCAGAAGTGATTCGTCATATGCGCCCCACACTGAGTGAGCTTGGCGAATACGACGGAACCGCGCTGATGGAATTCAAAACCCGCAAGGAGATTGTTTACCGCGTTAAAAACGAAACCACCTGTACATATGAAGTGGACGACACTCCGCCGTTCCCTATCAATCGTCAGGCGCTCGATATAGCCATCAAAATTTCTCTTTTGTCGAAGCTGAACATTGTGGGCGAAGTTCATATCACCCGCAAGCAATACCTCGACGGCAGCATCCCGACAGGGTTTCAGCGTACCGCCATCATTGGTGTTGAAGGCGAACTTCCGATGAAAGACAAAAAAATCCGATTGATTCAGCTCAGCATTGAAGAAGACAGCTGCCGCGAAATCAGCGATATTGGTCATACCCGCGTGTATAAAACCGACCGACTGGGCATGCCTCTGATTGAGACAGTTACTTATCCTGATATGAAAAATCCGGATGAAGTAAAAGAAGTCTGTGATTATATTCGTTTCCTGAATCGCAGTACAGGACTGGTCCGTACAGGTATCGGTGCCGGCCGCGAAGACGTCAACGTCAGCTGCAAAGGCGGAACGCGTATCGAAATAAAAGGCGTCAGTCACACCAAATGGATTCCGGAACTGACACACGTTGAATGTTTCCGTCAGTGGGCGCTGCTGAAAGTCCGCGACAAGCTGCTGAAAAAATTCGGCTCTGCTGCCAACTGGAATATGCGTCATGAATTTCTGGATTATGACATGTTCGAAATTACCTACGAACCTCTGAAAGTCGCACGTGATGCCGGACACAAAATAGTAGCCGTTAATCTTCCGGGATTCCGTGGCATACTGAGCCATTTTACGCAACCGACAAAAATGTTTGCGCATGAAATCTCGGATCGTCTGAAAGTAATTGCCTGCCTCGAAAAACCGAATATGCTGCACACCGAGCAATTCAAATCCTTCATCACACCGCTCGATCTCGAAATCATTGCGCCGATGCTGGATGCAAAAGACGATGATGCACAGATTGTTTTCTGGGGACCAGAGGCCGACATCAAAACCGCACTGGAAGTCATTGAAGAACGCTGCCGCATGGCATTCGAAGGCATTCCGAATGAAACCCGCAAAAGTTTCGAAGACGGCTCAACCATTTTCGAACGCGTGTTGCCAGGCGCCGACCGCATGTATCCCGACACCGACAGTGCTCCGATTCCGCTTACCGATAAACAAATTGAAGATCTCCGCAAAGACCTGCCAACTGAAGTGAGCGAACGCTACAATCAGCTGAAGAAATGGGGTGTGGCCGAAAGCACCTATTTCTATCTGTTTACCAACAACCTGTATCCGGCTATTGATGCCATCAGCAAGAGTACCGACACCGATCCGAAATGGGTTGGCAACTTTATCGGACACCGGCTGAAATGGGTAGAAGGACATTTCGAAAAAGGCCATGGATTCAGCATCAGCAATATTGAAAGCATGATTCAGTATCTGAAGAAAAATCATATGGATCTGAAATATGCCTACAACATGTTGCCGGTGGTTTATCAATATCCGAAAATGGATTTTGATTCAGTGCTGACCAGCTTGAAATTCAAAGCACTGAAAGCCGATGAAATCACGGAAAAAATCAATTTCCTGAATGAAAAGTTTGGAACGGTTTGTCATACCGATACACCTGAAAACCGCATCAACTGGATCATGGGTGAATTGCAGCGCATAGCCCGCGGCAACATAAGCCTGACCGAATTACACAAAATCGTTAAACAGAAAATTTCAAAATAATGAGCGAAGATTTTTTCCAGGGATATAAGGGCCATGCGCTCGAACTGCTGAAGAAATATCAGGTCCGCGTATGGGGTCAGGCCGAAGTTGAAACTACCCGCGGTAACTTTCAGGGCACCGTGCTGCCACGCGCCGAAAACGATGATGACAAACACATCGTGCTGAAAATTATCACCGGCTACAATGTGGGCGTTGACACCACCACCATATTGAACATGAAGGAAACCGGCTACAAAAAAGCCAATTACAAAATTCCTGAAAAACAATTTCCGGTGACCAAGGGCCTGCCCAATGTGAAACTGCTCGGTACGGGCGGCACCATTGCGTCGCGTCTCGATTACCGTACAGGCGCTGTGATTCCCGCATTTACTCCGGGTGAATTGTATGGTGCAGTTCCTGAACTGGCCGACATTTGTAACCTCACGACCGATAAGCTCTTTGCGGTTTTCAGCGAAAACATGGGACCGGAGCAATATAAAAAACTGGCTGTTGCCATCGGCGAAGAAATTGAAAAAGGAATTGATGGCATTGTGATCGGACACGGAACCGATACACTCTCGCATACCGCAGCAGCACTGACTTTCATGGTGCAGAATTCACCGGTACCCATTGTACTGGTAGGCTCACAGCGTTCTTCGGACCGCCCTAGCTCCGATGCCGCACTGAATCTTATGCATGCAATGACGGCTGCCGGTCACGGCGATGTGGCGGAAGTTATGGTATGTATGTTCGGACCCACTTCGGATGAATACGGATTCCTGCACCGTGGCACCCGCGTGCGCAAAATGCACTCATCGTACCGCTCTACATTCCGCACCCTGGGCGATGTTCCGCTGGCCACCATTACACGAAAGGGCGTTGTTCCCATCAAACAAAATTACAATCCGCGCCGCAAGGACCGCAAAGTCAATATCTATCCGTACTTCGAAGAAAAAGTCGCCATTGTGTATTATTATCCGAACATGATGCCTGACATTATCGACAGTCTGGTTGACAATGGCTACCGTGGAATCATCATTGCCGGCACCGGTCTCGGACATATCAACAAACCGCTGTATCCGGCCATTGAGCGCGCTCATGCAAAAGGAGTTCATATGTTCATGGCGGTACAAACGCTGTACGGATATTGCCATATGTTTGTGTACGATACCGGACGCGACCTGATGGCCAAAGGCATTGTGCCTGCTGCCAACATGCTTCCTGAAACCGCTTACATCAAACTGGGCTGGGTGCTTGGTCAGACCGATGATCCCGAAGAAGTAAAACGTCTGATGCTGACACCTGTGAACGATGAAATCACCGAACGCGAGCCCTATAACGGCTATCTCGTATTTCAGGGCGGGGTGAAAGAGGTGGACGAGTTTGTGAGAAAAGTGCATAAATAATTTTCGCGAATACTTTGTAGTGGTCAGTTGTCAGTAGCCAGTTATAAGTGATGAGTAAATCAAACTCACTACTGACTACTCACAACTGGCTACTAACTCATCAGCTGTGGAAATACAATTAGTCCTCATTTGTGTTGTTTCGTTTTTTGCCGGCTTTATCGATTCGATAGCCGGAGGTGGCGGATTGATACAGACGCCGGCGATTTTGTTTTTGTTTCCGCAATACCCCGTGGCCACTTTGCTGGGCACCACCAAGATTCCATCCTTTTCGGGAACTGCATTGGCGACGTATCAGTTTTCGAAAAAAGCCACCATCAATCCAAAACTGTTTTTGTTTCTTGTACCGGCCGCTTTTACCGGATCGGCGCTGGGCGCGTGGTGTATCACTATTGTTGAAGATGATTTTATCAAACCGGTTATCCTTGCATTATTGGTACTGGTGGCTGTTTATACTTTTCTGAAAAAAGATTTGGGATCGGTAAAAACCAAAGACGTTGTATTGAAAAAACAAATTGTGGCAGGCACCATATTCGGCTTCATCATTGGTTTTTACGACGGCATGATTGGTCCCGGCACCGGATCGTTTTTTATTTTGTGTTTCATTTTCTTTATGGGTTTCGATTTCATTGCGGCCAGTGCCAATGCCAAAATGCTGAATCTGGCCACCAATCTGAGCGCCATTGGCCTGTTTGCGGCAACCAACAATATCATTTACCGCATAGCCATACCCATGGCCATCTGCAACATGGGCGGCGCTTACTTAGGATCGAAGCTGGCTTTGCTGAAAGGCAACCGTTTTATCCGTATTTTCTTTCTCATTGTGGTTACGGCAACCATTGTACGGTTTGCATTTGAGGTGTTTTGACAATGGCTTTTAATCGGTTATCATCAAAAAATATTTTTTACAGAAATTCATTTGCAACCTGTTTCTGAAATTATAATTAATTTTGGGAAACAAAATGTTGCATTTGTTATTTGAACTTAAAATATTAAAACAAACTAATAAACAATTTTCAGAAATTATTTTTGAAGATGAAAAGATAAAATTCTTTTTCTTTAACCAAATGAAATCTCCATTAATTCTGTCAAAAACTGAAGTTCGGATTGACTTAAGCAATGACGAAATTGAATTTACTAATTTAATCACAAATAAATATATCGGCAATGCTTATAAAAACAGAATTGCAGAGCCAGAAAAGTGGGATGATTTAATAGAAAGCATCAATCATCTAAAATGAAAATAGCTGTTTCATAAAACGTGCAATCCACCGATTTCGAATACGGCCCTGATGCCAATGGCAACCATTTTAAGGTTTATATTTGAGGTGTTTTGATTGCACAAATCAAATCCGGACAAAAAGCGTTGGTGTGCCAGGAAGACAAGCACAAAATCCTGCTCGATTCCTTTGAAGTAAAGCATGCGGCCGACTGGCAGCAATGCAGAGTGTATTCGGTACTTGGAAGAAAATAACAGGCCGTAATCTATTCCTGATTAATAAATTGTATATTTTTAACACACATTGAAAATATTTTCTACATTTGTTCAATCTAAAAACCGAAAACTATGAAATCAATGTCAAAAATCACAACCCTTTTAATCATGGTTGCTTTTGTAGCTGTATCATGTGGCAAATACGAAGAAGGTCCGAAATTCAGTCTGGCAACAAAAAACGCCCGTTTGATCAACACCTGGAAAATTGATGAAAAATTCAAGAATGGTGCTTCTGAAACCGTTACAGCTGATGAGAAAGATGACTATATGGAAGTAAAAAAAGACGGTGTTTTGTCTATGACACTTGTAACCAGCGGAGTTTCCACTACCTATACCGGAACATGGGAATTTACTGCTGACAACGCCAATGTCCGTATGACTTATTCAGGTTCTGTATTTGGAATTCCTTTCACCGTTGACGAGGAATACACCATTCTGCGACTGACCTCGGACGAACTGTGGCTCGAGCAGGTTGAAGGCAGCAACACTTACGAATATCATTACGTAACAAAATAATACAACCAGTGGGGGGGACTCCCGAGGTTTTCATTAAAACCAAACAATATGAAATCAATGACAAAAATGATGATGGCTCTTGTAGCCCTGGCATTTGTAGCAGCTTCGTGCGGTAAATACGAAGACGGACCCGGATTCAGTCTCGCTTCGAAAGAAGCCCGGGTTATCAATGTGTGGTCACTTGACGAAGAATTTGAAAACGGTGTTGCACAGGAACTCACTGCCGATGACAAAGACGATTATATCGAATTCATGAAAGACGGAAAAGCCGTTTTCACATGGGTTACCAGCAGCGGTTCAGCAAACTTCGATGCCACCTGGGAATTCTCAGATGACAAAGAAAAACTGATCTATTACATGACCTATGAAATGCTTGGAACAACATACACCGACACAACCGAAAGCACCATTCTGCGACTCACGTCGAACGAAATGTGGCTCGAGCAGGTTGATGGAAGCACTACAACGGAGTATCATTACATCACCAAAGAATAGTCTGATATAAGACTTTGATAAAAACCTGTCCACAAGACAGGTTTTTTTTATTTTCGCACAAAAAAAGCATGAAGAAATTTGCCGTAATTCTTTCCGGCTGCGGTGTGTACGATGGCACCGAAATTCACGAAGCCACTATGAGTATGCTGGCCATCGATCAGCATAATGCACAATATACCCTGTTTGCGCCCGATGTTGATCAGGCTCATGTGATCAATCATATTACCAAACAACCTTCGGATGAAACCCGCAATGTGCTGGTTGAATCGGCCCGTATTGCACGCGGAAACATTCAGAATCTGAAAGACTTTGATGCCTCCGCATTTGATGCTTTGCTGATTCCGGGCGGTTTTGGTTCAGCAAAAAACCTGAGCGATTATGCTTTCAAGGGATCGGCCATGACGGTAAATCACGACACCGAAATCGCCATCAAGGCTATGTATGCGGCCGGGAAGCCCATCGGAGCCTTATGCATCGCCCCGGTAATACTTGCAAAGCTATTCGATGGCTGCGTGGTGACCATTGGCAACGACAACAGCACAGCCAACAACATTGATCAAATGGGCTCGCATCATAAAACCAATGCAGTTTCGGAAATCACTATTGATGAAAAATACAAACTGGTAACAACGCCCTGCTATATGCTGGGAACGCGCATCAGCGAAATTTATGCAGGCGCATCAATGGTTGTTGAAGCTTTGCTGAAAATGATGTCGGCTTAAAAGTCCTATAAGGATTATTTCGTTTGTCCGAGGACCGATTCAATGACTTTCCACATATCCGAGGCACTGTTTGTCCACGAGAATTTTTTGGCACGCAGCAATCCTTTTTCTTTCAATTCACGCTGTAAATTATTATCCGAAACAAGGCGCTTCATGGCGGCAGCAATATCGCCGGCGCTGGTTGGATAAGCCATCAGAGCGGCATCGCCAACTACTTCAGGAATGGCCGTTGCGTTGGAAGCAATCACCGGAACGCCGCAGGCAAAAGCCTCGATGAGCGGAACGCCAAAACCCTCCCAGCACGACATAAACAACAGTGCAAATGAAGCGCCCATGGTTTCAGCCACAGCCTCATCGTTTAAATAGCCGGTAAAAATTATGTCTTTATCAAACACGCCTGTCTGCATCAGATCGTTCATGAACGGATCGCGCCACAATGGGCGGCCACTGATGACCAGCGGATAATCGAATTCGCCACCCTGACGGAACTGAATGTACGCCTCGATGGTTTTTTTCAGATTTTTGCGCGGATGCATTGATCCCAGCACAAAAAAATATGGACGTCCCCCGGTGAGTGAAGTTCTGATCTGACTAATTTTTTCATCGGGCATCGGCAAAAACATGTCTGCTACTCCATTTCCAACAACTGCAATTTTATCTGCATCGGTATGATACGTTTGAATAATATCCTGCCTGCTGAATTCGGAAACAGTTACCACTTTTGATGCGGCATGAATAAATCCGGGTGTTTTTTCCGTATAATACCGGGCCCAGCGATGCGGCAGATCGGACGGATTGTGTTCAAATCCTATATCGTGAATCACTGTAATGGTGGGACAAGGCGAGCGAAGCGAATTGATATTGTCGGCCGACAGAAAAACATCGGCTTTGATTTTCCGCAGCAATGCAGGCACTGTCCATTCGTACCACCAGGTGAGCAACAGCGGATGGCGGGCCGGAGGAAAAGCTTTGTGAACAGTAACATTGGCGGGTATCTGTAAATCGACATGGGGCTTACGGTCAAAAATCCAGTGAAAGGAAACATCAGGATGCAAACGGCTCAGTTCCACTGCCATATTCATTTCATAGCGCCCGATTCCTTCCATATGACCCGGAATCCAGTGGCGTGTATTGATTGCAATGACAGGTTTTCGTTCCTGAAAACTCATTTTTATTAATTTAGCTGCAAATTTGCAGTTTTTTTGTCACTTTCCCTAATGCAGCGAAAATTCATCCTTAATCTGTTCTTTCTCATCGGAATAAATCTTCTGGTGAAACCCTTCTGGATTTTCGGTATTGACCGTACCGTTCAGAATATGCTGGGTGCCGGTGAATACGGATTGTATTTCGCTGTCATGAACTTTTCCTTTCTGTTTGGTTTCATGCTCGACTTCGGCCTGACCGGATTCAATAACCGCAATGTGGCCCAGCACGAACATCTGGCCGGCAAACTCACCAGCAGCATTCTGGGTATGAAGTCGGTGCTGGCGCTGGTATATGCGTTTATTTCGTTCGGAGCGGCATTTATAATCGGCTACGACACCATACATTTCACCATTCTGGTGTGGGTTGGACTCAATCAGATTCTTTCTTCTTTTATACTCTTTCTGCGCTCAAATATTTCAGGGATGCAGAAGTTTATGACCGACAGTGTTCTTTCAGTGCTCGACCGGTTGCTGATGATTCTGTTCTTTTCGGTTTTATTGTGGGGCAATGTGTTTGAGATTGAAATCAACATATTCTATTTCGCTGCATTTCAGACTTTATCCTATTTCATCACATTCCTCGTGGCGCTGGCGCTGGTATTGCGTTCCACACGCATCAAAAAAATCAACTGGAATCTGAAACTGAATATCGTCATTTTCAGACAGAGCCTGCCTTTTGCGATACTGTCCTTTCTGATGTTGTTTTATTACCGGGTCGATTCGGTGATGATTGAACGAATGCTTCCCGAAGGGTCTGTTCATGCGGGAATTTATGCATCGGCCTATCGGATTCTGGATGCCTTCGGCATGTTCTCGTATTTATTTTCGGTTATTCTGCTGCCCTTCTTCAGCCGGCAGCTGGCGCAAAAACAGGAAACGGGACCGGTTCTCCGACTTTCTGCAATGCTGTTGCTCAGCACAACTTTGACCGTAGCAGCCATTACGCTGTTTCATTCGGAACTGATTATGAACTGGCTATACACAGAACATGTGACCGATTCGGCGCGGGTACTGCAGATTCTGATGTTTACTTTTACACCCATTTCCATGGTGTATGTTTTCGGTACATTGCTGACCGCCAACGGCAGTCTGAAAAAACTAAACATTATTGCAGCAGCCGGTGTAGTGCTGAATATAGGGCTTAACCTGATTCTAATTCCGAAGTTCAACGAGCTGGGTGCAGCGTGGTCGGGACTGGTGACCCAAAGCATGGTTGCTTTGTCGCAGATTATTCTGGTTCTGCTGCTGATCAAGCCGGCCGGATTACAGAAAACACTGTTGAGTCTGATTGTTTTTGCCGCGATATTGTTTGGTATCAGCTATTTTGTATCACACCATGTTGAAATTCAACCAACTGTACAAATGCTGATGATTGGCGCATTCTGGATACTATATTTAATGTTTAACACGTTATTACTCTTTCGAAAAAACAAACTCACCATTTCGGGACTGCTGGCATGGAAAAAAAATTAAATCTCGGGTGCGGAAACGACATCCGCTCTGGCTGGATTAATCTGGATATATCGCCCATAGAAGGCGTTGATGTAGTTCACGATGTTCGCACGGTGCCGCTTCCTTTCGAAGACAACAGCTTTGAATTTATTCTTTGTCAGGATATTCTGGAACATCTTGAGTATACTCCTTTGCTGGCTGATCTTCACCGCATACTGAAACCCGGCGGACAACTCGAAATACGGGTACCACATTTCAGTTCAAGAAATAATTTCGTCGATCCCACACATGTGAAAATGTTTTCGGTTCAGACCTTTGATTTTTTCACACGCAATGCACCCTACGCACGTTCGTACTATTTTCCGTTTCATTTCGAAAAAGTGAGCTATCGCAAAATTGCCTTTTCGAAAAGCTGGATCTTTTTCATCAATTTTTTGATTGAGCCCCTCGTGAATTGTTCGCAGCGAATGCGTGTTTTCTACGAAGCGTCGTTTTTGTCGCGCCTGTTTCCGTGTGCCAATATAATTGTCCGGCTTCAAAAATAAAAAACCAATTTCTGATCGGCTGCGAATGATTACCTTTGCAGCCACAATACCAAGCTCATGAAAGAAAGTACAGAAAACAAACTTACTTTTGAAAACACCAATTTATTATTCTTCCTGTTCCGGTGGAGAAAATTGCTGATCATCATTACGCTGGCTGCAGCGGTAATTTCGGCCGGCATCTCGCTGCTGATTAAAAACAAGTACGTTTCAACGGTCGTTATGTTTCCGACCTCAACCAACGCCGTTTCGAAAGCGCTTATTTCGAGCCAGTACGGGGTGAAGGAAGATGTGATGGCCTTTGGCGAAGACGAGCAGGCCGAGCAAATGCTGCAGGTATTGAATTCAAATGAAATCAGAACGCGCATCATCAAGAAATTCAACCTGGTTGAGCATTATGATATTGATCCGGACAGTAAGTTCCGGAATACAAAGTTGTATGAGACCTACAACGAAAATATTTCATTCAACCGCACCGAATACATGGCTGTTGAAGTAAAGGTTGTTGATGAAGATCCGCAAATGGCAGCTGATATTGCCAATGAAATAGCCAATCTGTACGATACTGTAAAAAACAATCTGCAGAAACAGCGCTCGCTCGAAGGTTTTCGTATTGTTGAAGGTGCTTACAAGGAGCTGCAGGAAGAAATTGAGAAGAAAGAAGACTCTCTGTCTATTCTTCGTTCAAAAGGCGTACAGGATTACGAATCGCAGGCAGAGCGTTTGTATGAAGGATTAGCCCGTGAAATCGGAAGTGGTAATACCAATGCAATAAAACAAATTCAAAGCCGGCTCGATACGCTGGCCAAATACGGATCGGCCTATGTTTCGCTGCGCGATGGGCTCGAACACGATAAAAAACAATTGAGCGATCTGAAAGCAAAATACGAAGAGTCTAAAGTTGATGCCGAATCTTCGATTCCACAAAAATTTGTGGTTGACTATGCTTTCAAAGCTGAAAAAAAATCATATCCTGTACGTTGGCTCATTGTTGTCATTGCAACATTTGCAACATTACTCACCAGCATCATTCTGATTATTCTGTGGGAAAACTTCAGAAAATACAGATTACTGACAGAAAAAGAGCAGCATTGATCTGATGAATACATCATTGCCGGATTATAAACTGTCGCAGAAAACCGGTCGGTGGGTACTCCTCCTGTCGATACTGTTTTTATTGGTCAACCTGGCGATGATATATTTCAAACAGAGTTTACTGTTCTCTGTTTTTCCGATATTTCTCATCTTATTGTATCTGTACTTTTTTGCAGTTGATAAAATCTTTTTGCTGATTGCTTTTACCACACCACTGGCGGTGAATTTAAGTGATTACGATGCGCGACTGGCCGTGAGTTTGCCCACCGAACCTTTGCTGGCCGGGCTGTTGCTGATTTTTTTAATCAAAACGCTGTATGAACCACGCAACTGGAAACCCTTTCTGCGAAATCCCATCACCATTGCCTTTCTGGTCTACTTTGTCTGGCTTATTTTCAGCAGCTTCACCAGTCAGATGCCAATGGTTTCCTGGAAGTTTTTCATATCGCATTTGTGGCTGATTGTTCCGGTGTATTTTTTCGGAACACGACTGTTTTCGGAGAAAACAAAAACGCAGGAACAGTTTGTGGTGTTGCAAATTATTTCGTTGATTATTGTTGTTGTGTACACCCTGATCCGCCACATGTCATACCGCTTTGGCGACAACGAAAGTCATTGGGTGATGCAACCTTTTTATATCGATCATGCCATATATGGTTCGGCCATCGCCTTGTTTTTGCCGGTTTTGATTGCGTTTTTTATGAACCGGAGTTTTTCTTTTACACGGCATTTCTTTATCATGACCGGAATTGCCATATTGACACTCGGACTTCTTTTTTCGTACAGCCGAGCAGCCTGGCTGGGGTTTTTCATCGCCATGGCGCTGGGCATTATTGTGCAGTTCAGAATTAAATTTAAAGTGCTGGCCATCGGATTTCTGGTGTTAGCGCTGGGAGGATTGGTTTTCCAGAGTCAGATCATGCACCGGCTTGAAAAAAACAAACAGGACTCGTCAGAAGACTTTATGGAAAACGTCGAATCGATGAGCAACATCAGCACCGACGCCAGCAACCTGGAGCGGCTGAATCGCTGGAATTGTGCCTTCCGTATGACGGCAGATTATCCGCTGACAGGAACCGGTCCCGGCACATATCAGTTTTTATATGCACCCTATCAGTTTTCGTACGAAAAAACGGTCATCAGCACCAATGCCGGAACGCTTGGAAACGCGCATTCAGAGTTTCTCGGGGCCATGGCTGAAAGCGGAATACCGGGAATGCTGATTGTCATATTTCTTGTCTTTTCAATATTTTATTACGGATTCAGAACCTATTCGGCGTTGATGCATGTTGATAAAAACAAGGCTCGATTTATTCTCGGCCTTTTGCTGGGCCTGGTTTCGTATTTTGTACACGGTTTTCTGAATAATTTTCTCGATACCGACAAAATTGCCGTTCCGGTCTGGGGCTTTGTTGCCATTATTGTTGCCAACGGATTGGCGCTGGATTTAAAATCGAAAAAGGCAATAAAAAACCCGGAAGAATCCGGGCTTTAAAACAGAATATTGTTTTGTTTACTTCAGTTTTTCAAACACTTCGGGTAAACGTTTAATCAGAGCAAGTTCCTTCATTTTATCAACGGCTTCGCGTACCGGGCTGCCAAAATAGGTTTTGCCGCCTTCGATGGTTTTTGCAACACCTGACTGACCAAGAACCACTGCGCCTTTGCCAATCACCAGGTCTTTCTGTACACCCACCTGACCCCAGAGGATCACGTCGTCTTCGAGTTTTACCACGCCGGCAATACCCACCTGAGATGAAATGAGGCAATTGCGGCCGATAATAGTATCGTGACCCACCTGAATATGATTGTCGAGTTTTGTGCCCCAGCCGATGGTTGTATCGCCCGAAACGCCACGATCAACGGTGCAACATGAGCCAATTTCGACATTATCTTCAATCACCACGCGGCCACAACCTTCAAGCTTGTCGTAAAAATCGGGGCGGCGTTTAAAGTAAAAAGCTTCGCCGCCAATAACGGTTCCGCTGTTAATGATAACGTTATCGCCGATGACGGTATCTGCATGAATGGTAGCATTGGCCATAATAATGCAGTTACGGCCTATTTTTACATTGTGACCAACGAAAACAAGGGGTTCGATGATGGTACCTTCGCCAATTTCGGCGCTGGGACTTATGGAAGACTGTGACGGAATAAATGGCTTGAAATGTTTGACCAGTTTTACATAATCACGGAACGGATCGTCGGAAATAATCAGTGCTTTGCCTGCAGGAACATCCACATCTTTATTAATGATCACTGTGGTTGCGGCCGATTCCAGTGCTTTGGTATAATACTTCGGGTGGTCCACAAAGGTAAGGTCGCCGATCTCAACACTATGAATTTCGTTTAATCCTGTGACGGCAAAATCGGGAGAGCCTTTCATCTGCACGGTATTCGCGCCGATAATGTCCACCAACTGTTTAAGCGTATAGTTTTTAGAGAATTTCATGTAGCAGGATTAAAGGATTATTCTTTTACCCGTTCGGAATATTCACCGGTACGGGTATCAACTTTAATTTTATCACCTGTATTCACAAAAAGCGGAATACCAACGCTGGCACCTGTTTCGACGGTTGCAGGCTTCAGCGTATTGGTTGCGGTATCGCCCTTAACGCCGGGCTCGCTGTAGGTAACTTCGAGCACCACAAAAGGAGGTAATTCGCAGGTGAGCGGGGTTTCGGTATCGGCATGAAAAACAACCTCAACTCCCTGGCCTTCTTTCAGAAACTGCGGAGCGTTGATCAGTTCTTCCTCAATGGACATCTGCTCGTAGGTTTCCTGATGCATGAAGAAGTAGGTTTTGTCATCCTTGTATAAATACTGATAGGGTCTGCGTTCAACCCGTTGAATTT
>Ga0209639_1000387_pt1 | contig 64597 bp, 59 predicted proteins | sample EPASupsiteHSE605_FD_187268 | JGI IMG/M metagenome (GOLD analysis project Ga0209639, IMG submission 187268) | Bioremediated contaminated groundwater from EPA Superfund site, New Mexico - Sample HSE6-05 (SPAdes) (version 2) | ecosystem: Environmental > Aquatic > Deep subsurface > Groundwater >... | reverse complement strand
ATCCCGGCAAACTGTGTTTGTTCGAATAATGATTTCATCTGATTCCACTCCCTTTATTCACTTTCAATTACATTTTAAATCACCGTCGCGAAATCGTAAGAGTCATCTCTCCATCCTTTCCTCTATAATCAAATGTATGCAAATTAATTGTATACAAATAATATTCATAAAATTTTTTAGTTCTTCCCAATTTGGTCCAACATCCTTGAAAAGGTCGCGAAATCCTGGCTATTGAACTGGTCCCTAATTTTATTATCAAGCGTCTCTGCAAGCCGACTAAATTCATCGCGATGTACTATGGCCTTTTCCGCCAGAAAAACTAGCACCGACCGTCGATCTTCGGGATCATCCTCTCTAGTGACAAACCCTTGTCGTTCAAGCCTGTCCAAGATACCAGTGAGGGTTGCTCCATCCATACTCAGTTTTTGGGCAAGTTCTTTGAATTTAACTCCATCCGTTTCCCAAAGGGAACTTAGTACGTAAAACTGAACTGTGGTTATCTCCAAAGGAACTAGATTCACCTCGTAGTAACGCTGTACCTTTCGCATTGCTCTACTAAGTTTAAAGCAAATATAATGAGAAGGAGAAAAAATAGACATTGTCACACCTCGTTTGTTTGTATACAAACATTGTAGTTCCGTAGGATGCTGATGTCAAACTAAAGTTGACTTCTAAAAAGTTGAAACTTTGATTTGTATGATCATATACCACCTGAGGTTAATTTACATACTTCTTTAATTACTTGATACCCAATCCCTTTCAAAAACCACCATTTTCCTCAGCATCGGCTACTCCACTTGCCATTGGTGTCACAACCGTCATAGTATCTGAAAGAAAAATTCATTATCCCTAAGCAATCAGAACAAGGCGCAAACGATCAGAGTCTCCTAAATTTTCGATTTCTCTCCAGTCAAACAAAGAAGTTATGGAGTATAATGGCCATGCAGGTAAACCTCTTTTTCGGTTAAATCGGATTGGTTTCAAATCAATCCTGATTTTGTAAGAATTTCGGAATTCACAGGCTGAAGTTCTTCACGTACTAGCCTAATGATATCAGCCCTAAACTCATCATTATATCGGTTACCCTTATTTGTCATTCTTATCTCCTCCACAGGTTTATTTTACCCTAACTTACCTGTGTCCGACAAATCGAGTATGCCGCAAAGTGATTTTGTAAAGGCACTTTGTTATTAATCGCTTACGGTTATATGCCGAATATAACCGTCTTTATAATGTGGCATACAAAATAATTCTTTACTCATCATTCTCAAAATGTTACTATTACTATTAACAGGAGGGTAAGTAATGGGACGAAGCAAAGAATTTGAGGAAAGTGTAGTTCTCCAGAAAGCTATGGAATTATTTTGGAAGCAAGGCTATGAAAAGACATCTTTGAGCGACTTAGTAAAGCATATGGGAATCCATCGTAGAAGTTTATATGACACCTTCGGTGATAAACATACATTATTTTTAAAAACGATAGATTGCTTCGGAGAACTTATAATAACCAGACTAAAATCTGAAATTTCACGCGTAGAAACGGCAAAACAAGCTATACAGTGTATCTTTGACTTTATGATCGAAGTAAGCGGGGATAGATCATTAGGTTGCCTATTTATAAACTCAGCAACTGAAATGGCTCCCAGAGATAAAGAGGTAGATGAAAAGGCGAAAGAAGCATTTATGCAAATAGAGCATCTTCTTGCGGATCTTATTCGCAAAGGACAGCAAACAGGCGAATTCCCATGTGAATATGATGCTGAAGTTTTGGCAGAAAACTTGCATAATACTTTGATTGGGATTCGGGTACTTGCAAGAACCTCAGCTAGCAAAGAAAAGTTACATCGTATAGCAGATTTTTCCTTAGCAATGCTTAATAAATGAGTTTTTTTTTAGATAAATTAGAATGAACGTTCTCAAAAAAGCAATTGATATCTGTAATAATGGAAAGTAAAAAAATTCTGCGAAGGAGCGAGTTTAATGAAAACATTATTTGACCAAACAAAAAAGGAGAACCACATGAAGGATTTGAACGACCACCCTTCAATAAAACGCTATAACGAAAGAAAGGCGTCAGCGGCACCTCACGCGAGCGCCTCAAGACTCAGTGCCGTGCAGTTGCGCGAGATGTGCCTTGAATTAGGCGTTGACGATGTGGGTTTTGTCGAGATCTCACATCCGACATTAGCTGATCAAAAAGCGGACATTCTGAATGTATTCCCCTGGACTAAGGCGCTCATCAGTATTGTCGGACGGATTAACAGGGAAAATCTGAGAAGTCCCGCACGTTCCATTGCCAGTCTCGAACTGCACCAGGTGGAAGAACGGCTAAACCACGCAGCCCACGCATTGGCAGCAGCGCTCGATCGAAAAGGCGTTCGTGCAGCAACCCCGGCAGTTGGATTTCCCATGGAAACGGACCAATGACCCGGCAAGATGCAAGTCGTATCACACAAGCCCATAGCCGTAGCCGCCGGCCTCGGAAAGATGGGCCTCCACCGCAATGTTATTCACCCAGTGTTCGGGAGTTTTGTCCTGCTCAATACCGTGCTTATTGATACCGAGGTGGACGAGTACAGTAGTCCTCTGGACTACAACCCTTGTCTGAACTGCAAGATCTGTTCGGCTGCCTGTCCCACAGGGGCTATCGGCCCGGATGGGGTCTTCAATCCTATAAACTGCCTCACCCATACCTATCGGGAGCTGTTAGGCGGATTCTCAGACTGGGTTGAAAATATCGCCGATAGCAAGAACTCCATCGAATACCGGTCCAGAATAAGCGATACTGAAACCGTATCACTGTGGCAGAGCTTGGCGTGCGGACCGTGCTACAAATCGGTTTATTGTATGGCCGTCTGCCCGGCGGGCGACGAAGTGATCCCGCAGTATCTTGCAGACAAGAAGAATTTTATCGAGACCGTGGTCAAACCGCTTCAACAAAAGACAGAGACTGTCTATGTCCTCCCAGGATCGGACGCAGAGAGCCATGTCCTGAGCAGGTTTCCGCATAAAAAGGTTAAGCGCGTTGGTAACGGCGTCAGGCCGCCGTCCGTAGCCGCCTTTATCGCGTCCATGCCGCTAGCCTTCCAGCGTCACAAGTCCGAAGGACTGTGTGCAACCTATCATTTCACATTCAGAGGAAACGAGCAGGTCGAGACGACAGTGGTCATCAAAGACAAAACGATTCAAGTAAAACAAGGACACGTAGGTGTTCCGGACGTACGAGTCGATGCAGATACAGAAACTTGGTTGCGAGTAATTCATAAAGAAACGCCCATATTGAAGGAAATAATCTTCAGAAGAATCCGCGTCAAAGGGCCATTGAAGTTATTCAAGGCATTTGGCGGGTGTTTTGCCTAGGTACGATAAGAATGAATATTTCTTAGCCGGAAACGCGACTTGAGATAATGCGATCCTTGTCAATTACGCACTCACCGCCATTGGCAAGTTGATAATCAACGCTACCTTTCATTATTATTTTTCGCTAAGCTAAGAATAGCCTATGGACAAGAATACCGGTTTGCCCTCCTCGAGAAAAGCCGAACTGTCCTAACTTAGGACGCTCGGCTTTTTGGTTTCTCTATAAATACTGAAGTTGGTTAAGACTAAGATTACCCGATGGTTTTCTGTAATAATGCAAATACACCCTTATTAAACCCATCCGGCTGTGTCTCTCGTTTTCGCGGTCATAATCAACGCCCTTACAAGGCATCCCTGTAAAAAAGCTAGGCATTCAAACTCCATAAAACGTGAAGCATTTTTATCAAACAAAATCTGAACTTCACAAGGAAATTCATCATCTCCATCATAATAAACAATTTGGAGGGGGATTTTCGGTAATGCTTTCAGAAGCCAGGAATAGCCGCCCGATTTCGACTTATTGTTAAAAACCCCACCTAATCTACAGATAGTTTCGCTGAATGTTACATAATCTCCACTAAATATTTTACCGAGCGGATCGGTCATCCATTTTATATTTGTGCTGCCGAATATTATTCCTGGGCCGGCAAGATTAGAAATCGGCACATATGAAAATGCAGGTTCACCCATGCCTTGGGACAAGGTATAGTAAGCCAGCACACTGCGGTTGTTGACATTAACAGGCTTACCGTCTGTCGGGTTAATACCACGGGAACTAATCTCGTATTCTCGGCCAAGAAAATTAACCAATAAGATACCTTCCTGCTGAGCTGACAGACCAAGCCGTTCTGCAACCTCTAAAAAATTGCATTCGCTCAATTTGGGTATAAGGCCTTCATAAATTTGTTCATAACCACTGCTCATAAGATACTCCTTTCATTAAATTTTAATTGACGATTTCGAGTCTCTTTTACGATATTACATATCATTACTGCCCGACAGGACATGACTTCATACAATTAAAACATTGATACTGATTACCTAAATGATGCGATTCACGTAGTCTTTGATACTCTTCACTCATAAGCATTTTCTTTTTCTCTTCAGGCGAACCCCCAAAAAGCTGGTTCCAGAACATTATCTCAGTCCTCACTCCGTATGGAAGTGAATGCGGCATACATTTCATCAGATCGGTTTTTCCCTCTTCATCCAAAGCTTTTGAAGATAGAAGAACACCCAGATGTAGTGGTCTTGGATCCACCACGTTCTGGTATTCACGCGGACGTTTTAAAACGATTACTTGAGCTAAAGCCGGTGCGCATCATCTATGTGTCATGCGACCCAAGTACTTTAGCTCGGGATCTTGGAGGGTTTACTACTGGAGGGTATGTAGTTGATAAAGTACAACCAGTTGATATGTTTCCGTGGACGCAGCACGTGGAGTGTATAATAATGATGACGAATAGTGGTTTGAAGGGGAAATAGGACGGTTCAACCACAAGATATAGTGGTTTTGGAGCAAAATATGACCAAAAAATGAGGCCCAAAAGTGCATTATTCGGCCTTGTTTTTTTAGGCATTTCATAGATGACATTCGGTATTTTTGAAGATGAGGCGCAAAAAATACATTTTATTGATGAAAGCCAGAGGCATCGGAACGCTGAATTCGGCGCCTCTGGCTTCATATAGACCCAGCACAATTAAATAAAGGTTGCTATCAGGTATAAAATACTGCCGTCAGGTATAGGAAAAGGTTCTTGAATATAATGGTAAATCGTGGTAACCCCAGAACGAACATATGTTCTGCTTGAGGTGATTTCCATGTTAGCTGCCTGTGTAACCATACCTGAATCATATACTCCGCGCAGCCCTCGCAAGAGCCAATACTACAGGTGTGTTGAAGCGCATTTTGAGGAGCTTGAACGCACATGGGACAGCCGTTACCAAAAGCAGTACGGGTATTGGCGGCCCCATGTTCTGGACGTAATAATAAGTACCTTGACTGCGGTGACCTTCACCAGGGTTTCGCCCGGGTCAAATGCAATGACTGCAATCATGAATACCTTCTTCCTTTTTCCTGTAAACGTCGCAGCTTTTGTCCTACCTGCCATCAGAAGCGAGTGGTTGAATTCGGTGAACACTTGCACGAGGAGGTTTTAGAAGATGTAACCCACCGCCAGTGGGTTTTCAGCCTTCCAAAACGCCTGCGACCATATTTTATGTATGACAGGAAACTCCTGCCAAAGCTCAGCCTCTGCGCCTGGAATGTACTGTCCGAATATCTTAAAACAAGTGTATCCAAGGAGAATTCTGCGGATAAGCAGGCAGCAGGCAAAGCCTGCTGCTCGTCCATGCAGCCTGGCTGTGTGATTGCCGTTCAGACCTTTGGGGAATTTCTCAACTTTAATCCTCACTTGCATATTATAGCAACAGACGGCTGCTTCCATGATGACAGACGATTCATAAAGGCGCCTTACCTGTTGCAGCGGATTTGGAGCAGGCATTTGCTGCGGAAGTCTTTAAAGATGATTTTTCACAGCAGACACCCTATGAGAACTGGGATATTTGATATGGAGGAATTTGTATTTGTTGCTTCCCGCTCTGTTTGCGCAAATTTAAGTACCGTCTGAATCACTGCCTGTTTATTAATGCTCTCGCTCTCTTTTTGCCGTATGAAATCCTCTCATTATAAACCAACAGCTCAATTTTCCTCAAAAATACCTTGATATAGACCATCAAATAGATTAAATCGTATATGTGTGGAAAAGAAAATTCCTATCCAATTTTTAACTCAATTCTTTGGTTAAAACCAACAAGTCTGCTGCGAATGCGTTCTAATGTTGTTTTCAGCCTCTCACTATTCAAAGGTTTTTCAATATAATCTGAGGCGTAAAGTTGAAAAGCATCCTTTATATAGCTATCATCAGCTGTGATAAAAACAATATCAAGAAGTGGGGAACCCCTTCGGATGCATTTTGCTACCTCAACTCCTGAAGCATCTGGCAACCCAATATCGAGGAAAAGAACATCCAGATTCAGGTTATCAGCGCTGTTTAAAAAATCCTCTCCCTTAGCAAATACAGAAATATCTTCGATATCTGAAAGAGTGTACAAAAAGCTAACAAGCTCTTCTTGAAAAAACAAGTCGTCCTCAACAATTCCAATAACCATTTGTTCCCCTCTTTCTTAGAACAACAATGAAGTGGCAAAATAATACGGCTCACCATATTAACCTAACTATCTCATACAATTATTTTAAAAGTTACCTCATTATACCAAGAAACTGACAAGAATCTAAAGCGACGTAAATAAAAGAGGTTGTGCTTGTGATAACCCATAAGCCCCTTTTGAAATCAAGGGGCTTATGGAGAAAACCGACTTTGTTGGCTGACAGGGCGGCAATCTTCTCAGATGAAGCTTCGCTCTGCTTACCCATAAGACACTCTTCCATGAGCCACACCCACGACTCAAGACACTGGCCTATCCATTAACTAAAGACAACAAAGAAGATTTTTTGCAACAAAAATTTTTGATTTTTTAATCTATATATTTTAGTCCTTCAGTTTTTATCGCCGTTTATTCGCTTGTCCCTGACTGAAGCGTAAACATGCTGTTACCTAAAAAAAGCCTAACCCTGAGGCTGAACCAGAAATCTCCAAATGTTTATTTTGTGACAGTCTGCCGGAATCTAATACTGCCAAGATCCTCTTGTTGTTGAAGGATGCTCCTAGTTACGTTTAACAAACGAACTACCTTTACATATAGCTATTTCTTATTTAAGTCCCTTAGAAGCCAATACCCGGTCAGCTTCCTCAACATAATCCTTAATTGATCTCCAAGCCCCGTTAAAAAATACTTCTTCTGTTTTTCCCTCAGCCGTTCCGCCTATCGGAATGCGGGTCGTCAGAATTTCGCTGAGATAGAAAGAAGATCCGGTATGGAATAAATAATCCCCAGCCACATTAAATCCGAAAATGGACATTTTTTCCAATACTCCGTTTAGGTCAGGATTGTCTCCCTCCGGACCTTGGTAAGCGAAAAGCAGCTTCCTATCCTTGCCCTCCAAATTAAGGGAAAGATAGCTAATCTGATAAGTATTATTGGGATATTCTTCAGTATAAATCCGGTTCTTGTATACGATAAATGAGCTTATTTTAGAGCTGTCCGGTAAGTAAGCTTGCTGTTTGTTTTTCCACCCTAAATCTACACTCCAGATAATATTATCCTGAAGGTAATAAATCCGGTTCCCATAGGGCTGAATATAATTTTCTCCCAAGCAAGGGATAGTTATGAGCAGGTCTTGTGCTGATCCGTCAGGGGATAACTGCCAGACATTAAGGGTATTATCAACTTTTTGAGAACTGATTTGGAGGTTTCTTTCTACCGCTAAAATAAAATCGCCCCGGGAAGCGAGTGTATCCAAATCATTAAACTCTGCCAACCTTCGGGGGGGTGCCGGATCCTTTAAATCCAGACGATAAAGACAGCCATCCTTTTTACTCCAATAATAAACCCAATGGTCGTAAATAGAATATAAGTCAACTCCCTCTGCAATGATTTCTTGTTTTTCCCCTTCTGTTTTGCCGTTTAGACGGCATAATTGCTGTTTATTAAGATAGTAGATAAAGTCTCCTGATGTCTGGGGACATTCGATATAATCATAAACAAGGCGTTTGGCTGTAGTTTGATCAGTCTCTTGCCTGTAGAGGCCTGTACGGGTCAGGTATTGCGACCTATCCCCGTCATGGGATATAAAATAAAGCCAATTTTCTTTCTCTGCTACAACGCTATCCCGGTATGAAGCGCCCACCAAGTTTCCCAGGGTATTTCCCTGAAGGCTTTCCTGATTTTGTGTTGAGCTTCTTTCTTCAGATAAAAGATTTTTACTATTGGAAAGACTTTTTGTATTTGAACAGCCGATTATTTCAAAGAACAGAACGAATAGAACAATCACTAGGGCCGTAGTCCTTATATAATCTATTCCTCTACTATTTCTCATCGTAGTTCCTCCTTATTTTCCCATTCGTCCAAATATAGAAAGTAGTACACATGATTTGAAATTACATCACATCAAAAAGAAAGAAGGGATTTCTTTTTAAGAATCCCTCCCTTGTAACATTAATTTGACATGAGTTTTTAATGAGGATTCTCGTTAATGAGGTCTAAAATAGCATTTACAAAGGCCGCTTTGTAACCTAAGGCTTCAATGTCTCCATGATGCTGGACATCTACAGGAAATTCGAAGAGGCAAGCTTCTATTCCTAAAGAATACGCATAGATAGAAACATAACCATTAGCACCATCCAGTGATTGTGGAATATTTTGCGGGAAGAAGGCTGAAAAAAGCTTAGATAAAGCAGAACTAGCTCCACCAATAGTATAGGTTTCTTGGAGCCATCCATGACTGTCAATTAAAACATTTCTACCAATAGTTGATTTATGAGCCATAATAAAGTCTCTGAGTGCTTCTGATTCTTTTGCCCAGTTTGGTTGTGGCCCCGTGTAATTTCTTAAGCTTGTGTTAACGACAAAGTTTGTCTCAAAACTCCTGTTCAAATCCACGCCACCCTGTACAAGTTCATTCCTTGTATCTCCATAACGCCATGTCGTACAGCGCCCTGATCCGTAATTTGTGGTTCCGTCAATTAACCCGTCAGGATTCGATGTGGGGATTACATATATGGTCCAATCCTGGCTGTTTACAGTAGCAATATTATTGGATAAAGCTTCGATTACACCGCCTGCGACATCTACGAGTTCAACACCGTCATGATTGAAATTATCTTCAAACCCATGAATTGCAAAATTCAGAATAAGGTGTCATACGAATCGGTCAAATCTAAGGAGCCCACGGCGGCATAAGCTTTATTTCCAGGACCGCCATATAAAACTGTGCTCATTTTACCTCTCCTCTTCTTATTTCATTGATATATATGTATTCGATTTCTTGAATTTGGTGTCCAAGTATTCCCCGAGTATCATAATCGTCTCCCTCTGTCCTTCACCACACTCCACATTATTTTGTGAACGCCTCGCTCCGATCAGTAGGTGCCTTAACTTGGGTCCGCGTATTAATGTCTATGTGAGATGGTATGATTTCTTCAGAGCATAACTCAACTCAACAAAAAGAGTACGGAGCCGAACAGTTACTTCCTCAAATTCGGATTCGAATCCGAATTTGAACTACAGCCAGGCAGTGCTAGTCGAATAAACAACAGGTCAAAACCTTTAGAAGTAATCTTCGTTCCCTAAAGACGGAAGGGAGGTCACTCAACGGGAAAATTAGCGATGACCAAAAATTGTTGAGCAGTGTATGACAACTGTACCGAGGTTTTGTCCCCGGTACAGAATAACAGCTATATCTGCTGGGCCAAGAGAACACCCAATCTGGTGGGACTGTATTTTTACAATGCCGACAATGGGCATCAGGCCGATCATACTGAAATTTGGGGACCGGGTCTTGGCATATACGGTGTGGAGAATTACACAGTTAGTCCCGAAAATGTCGTAATGGGTTATCTGAAAGCGAAAGAGAATAACGATTATGAGGCTTGGAAGTTCGCCTTATGGCCTGCGCTAAAGAAAGATCAAAACTTTACGCCGACATTTGAAAAAACGGGCGATCTTGGTGCTTTAAGCCTGAGCATTGAGAGGGTGGCGGTTTCAGAGGAAAAAACCGAGCGCATCAAAGCGAGGTACATAGGAAGTGAGCCTTCTGGGACAGAAAGACCGGCAAGGGCTTACCGGTTACAGAAATTCCCGAAATAATCTTTTCTGAGATCATGCGGGATGTGGATCTCGTAGTCAGTGTAGCTCACGTAGGAGGGGTAGATCTTGAAGCAAGCTTATCAACCATCGAAATGCGTACTGTCATTGTGGCTGAAATGCTAAGATTACTAAAACTTACCAATGTGGAATTAAAAGGTTCCCATGCCTTTATTAAGGGTACACTTGGCCAGTATACCGTCCACCTGGGCAGTGCCGTTGTTCAAAAAATGGCCAGCGGAGCTGCACATCCTGCCCGTCCACTCCCAGCACCGAAGGCGGATCTTTCTCCCCTTCCTTGATGATGATCCGAAAACTGACGAAATAATCTCCAATTGTTTTTCTGGCGGAGGACAGCAAGATCAAAGATCCTAATATATTGGTTCAGATAGCAGACTAACTGATTACTGATAATTTGACGTATCTATATAGGTAGGGGCATATTGTCCAGTTGCTGCGAGGAACAAAACAGGCCGCCTCGAGTTATGAGGCGGCCTGAACCCAGTGAATAGTCAGGGATAAGATACATCTTTTTGTTGGAAGATTATGCTATAATACTTATAACAGGTTGTCGAGGGACTGTTAGCCACACCCTTTTAGAAAGGGGGTGGTAGGATGATTTCAATGGTTGAGGCGATGTATCTCATGATTGCATTTGCGACACTCATTGTTATGATCATGAAGAAGAAAAAACCGCCCCTGCCAAGGTTTGCGGTTATTTCTTATAACCCGTAAATCTGGCTAACCGTTCGGTTAGACAATCTGCCGGGCTGGCGTGCTTGCAACACGTCAGTCCTTATATAATATTATATCCATAGATTGTAAAATATCAACTGGCTCACCTATGGTTAAATTGAGCAAAGAGAAAGGGTAAGTGCATTGGCTAACTCTATTAAGAAGGATGCAGAATGGGCCGAAGCAAAAAAGAAATGCAGGCTTAACGAAGAAACCTTGAAAATGGCTAAAGAGATGGGTTTAAATCCCAGAAGTTTAATTAAAAACATACCTAGTAAAAGTGAACAGTGGAAGGCTCCTGTAAGTGTCTGGATCCGGGAAATGTATGAAAAACGACAAGAAAATGCATTTCCGAAAAAGGCCCGCAAGAGAGAAAATCACACCTTTAGGAAAGAAGGGGAGGCAAAATAAGTGAATGTATTTTTTGCAAGCTCCCAGAGATAGCTATCCTTGTCCAGAACGATCTAGCCCTGGCCTTTTTTGATAAGTTTCCGGTCAATGAAGGGCATGTTCTGATTATTCCCAAGCGGCATGTCGCAAGCTTCTTTGACCTAACCGAAGAAGATTAGTTCAGGAAGTAAAAGATTTGTTAGAAAGCCGCTTCCATCCCGTTGCCTACAATGTGGGGGTTAACGTGGGAGCAGCTGCCGGACAGAGCGTTTTTCACGCACATATTCATGTTATTCCCCGTTATGAGGGGGATGTCTCAAATCCCCTGGGCGGAGTTCGGAATGTTAAGAAGAGTATCGTTCCATATGCCGGGGATGGGGAGAAGTAGAGAAGAGCAAAGCAAAGCAAAGCAAAGTACTCCGAGCTATTTGACTGGGCCCGGAGTACTTTGCTTTGCAGAAGATCACCGATGTAAAACAAAAAACCCCAGACCAATCTGGGACTATTCAGATCATTCTATTAAAATATGCTTCATCCACCTGCAATTGCTTTTTCAAAATATCCTTCCCATAACCGCGAAGATATTTCACCTGTCCCCTTGGAGATTTTGGTGCGTTTTAAGCTTCCATCGTCCATTATTTTTCGATAAAAATAATGATCTGTATCTTTGTATAGCTCCCATCCATCCCGTTCACAAAATCGCTTTAATTCTCTCCAGCTAGGCATCAAGCAAACCTCTTACGGCATCCTCATCTTTCTGGATTAGCACCCGCATAACATAAGGGAAATGAGCTTTTCTATTGGGAGCCCCATAATATTTATCGAACTCATCCATGTATTCTTGTGCATATTCAATCAATTCTTTAGCAATCTCTGTTTTTAACGCCCCTAAACTTGCAGCATTAGCTATGATATCCAGCTCTTTCAGAGAACCACTTAAGCTGCCGTCAGCCTCTTTTTCATATTCAAGAGTGAACCTATACGGTGTTAAAACAACTTCCAAATGGTCCAGAGACATAGCTGCAAGATAGTCTCTGTTCCGTTTTACCAAAGAGGGCTTTAAACGAACAACATTATCAATAAAACGTCCCCAATCTTTCCTGACATCGGTGGCATTAATAACTTCTTGCATAATTACACCCTCCTTTTTCGGAACCATGCTTTTCACCTCCTATTGTATATTACGTACATAGCGTACGCAATATGCATTTTGAGAAAATATAACACCCGGGTTCATCATCTGAACTCTCGTGTTGTTGCCCATGAAGAGATTCCGCAAGACAGAGGATTACAGTTTAGTCGATTGCTAAAGAGGCTAAGTATTATGGGCATTGGCTGGGATGAATTGGGTGATTTTAAGCAATGCCCTACCAAAGAATCTATGAAAGCAAGATGCTAACGGAAGGCGCAGCTTGCTAAGTTAATAACGCAAAGGAATATGTAACTGATATTTAGTTGCATATTTTGACCGTTGATAATTTATTTATGATATGAGGTGCACGATGAGCAAAAGAGATGAACTTATAGACAGATTGCTTAATAGACCTATCGACTTTGGATATGATGAAGCAAGAAGACTGTTAGCAAAATTCGGTTACAAAGAAGACGACAGAGGGCGTACTTCTGGGTCGAGAGTTGCTTTCGTCCATTGCGAAACAGGACATATTATAAGACTTCAGAGACCGCATCCGGGAAATATATTAAAGAAATATCAAATTGAGCAGTTGATTGAAGAGTTGAAAAATCAGGGAGTGGTTTGATTATGAAAGATGTGATGATATACAAAGAATATATTGGTTCAGTGCATTACAGCACAGAAGACGAGATTTTCTATGGCAAGATTGAAGGCATAAATGATTCAATCAGTTATGAAGGCAGTAGTGTCAGTGAACTAAAGTCAGCATTTGAAGAAGCGGTTGAGGATTATCTTGAACTGTGTCATTTGAACGGAAAAGAACCTGAAAAGATGTATAAAGGTAGCTTTAATGTAAGAATAACCCCTGAGCTTCATAAACAAGCAGCACAAAGGGCCTTGATAGAGGGCAAATCATTGAATCAGTATGTTGAAGAAGCGATAGAACAGTATTCAGCAAAAGAACAAAAAGATCATTAGACAGAACTAACCGCCCCTGGCTAGGATTGCGGTTAGTTCTTATAACTTATAATTCGGGCTAACCGCTGGGTTAGGCAATCTGCTGGGCTGACGTGCATGCAACACGTGAGTCCTTTTGTTTTGCCTGCTTTTCTTAGGTTATCTTTAAGTCTTTAATTATGCATTTTGAAGAAATAGCAGTAACTGCATGCAGGGGTTAGCAGAAAAAAGTAGAAATTACCCTTATCTGCCAGGGGAGTGACCACAATGCAGAAACAATTCCCTTGGATTTCACCCCCTTAACCAGTTTAATGGACCCTATTCAGCCCATCATTTATCTGACATGTCCGGATCAAAAGTTACTCTATGCCATCAATATAGAAACCAAAGAAACAAAAACACTCGCCTTTGAGTTGGAACCGAAAAGGATGACCTCCGAGATCACAGTTATGTTTTGTGCTTTAACTAATTAATAATTAGGCGCCAATCAGATTTAAAAGCTGACTGGCGCCATTTTACATAGTTTTTAAGATTAAATCAGATTTTCCTTAGATATTTCTGGAGGGTTTTTGTTTTTAATTATTAATGGTTGGAAGGATCTAGAAGAAATAGTGCAGAACTAGATAATGAACGAAAGGAGCTGATAAATTGAAAACCAGAAAAGCTAGGACTGTTCTGTGCCTTTTTATGGTTATTGTACTGTTGGCAAGCCTCACGGGTTGTCAAGCTTCTTCTCCGGATGCAGTGCCGCAACGGACTGATGAACTTGTACCTCTCGGCTCATTGTCGCGGTCGAGTGTTGCTTTTGCGCAGTATAATGAGATCCCGCTTACCATTAAGCCATCGGTAAAGCTTTACCAGATCGCGGCTGATCTGGGGAACATCACAAACAAAGACCGCTATAAATTCTCACCCCAAGCAGAAAACATCTTGAGCAAAAACGGCTTTGTCGTGGTTCCAAGTCCCTATCGCGAGTTTTTTAGCAGCTATGAAAATAATCGATACGATTCTACTCCCAACTTTATAACAACCGATGCTATGCTGCACAATTATCATTTGTATTTTGATCACCTGTTGCGGACCTTGGAAAAAGACAAACTGCGCGGTGAGCTTAATACTTTAACAGGGTTGATGCTAACTGAAAGCCAAAAACAGTACAAGGCCCTTAAGGGAACGGATTGGGAAAACGCAGCAGCACGCAACGTAGCTTATTTTTCCGTGGCTGCCCGGCTGCTTGATCCGAAGGCTGATGTTCCGGCCTATGTTGGCAAAGAGGTAGACAATGAACTACAGTTGATTACTAATCACCAAGAGATTTTTGTACCTTCCCCCGTCATGAATATCGGAAGCCCTAACGTTGGTTTGGCAGAAGCCTTAAAAGAAGACTATACCCAGTATAATCCCCGTGGGCATTATGCCAAATCAGATGAGCTGAAAACCTATTTCAAGGCTATGATGTGGTATGGACGAATGACCTTCCGCGCTAAGAACGAGGATGAAACTAAGTCGGCTGCCCTGGTTACCCTGTTGCTCAGCCGCCAGCAGGCCTATGATCACTGGAACAGCATCTATGAACCGACTAATTTCTTTGTCGGAAAGAGTGACGATCTCGGTTTTAGTCAGTATTACGAGCTTTTACTAGAAACCTTTGGCGAGATGACAGACCTGAATGAACTGACCGGGAATGTGGATAAGTGGAAGGCTTTTTGTGATGGACTGGCAAAACTGGAGCCCCCGGCCATCAACTCAATGCCTATCTTTGACAAGACCATCCAACCTGACCGCGAAAAAGAAATAAAGGGCTTCCGTTTTATGGGTCAGCGGTTTACCGTTGATGCGGCAGTTTTTCAGAACTTAGTCTATCGGGAAGTTGAGGAAAACAACAAAGGGCAGCGCCGGATGCTGCCGAAAGGTCTGGATATCCCTGCTTCTCTGGGTTCCCAAGAAGCCTATGCTATCCTTGATGGTATGGGTGAAACGGGGTATGACAAGTACCCTGAAAATATGAAGAAGATCCAGGGTTATTTGGCTGGGCTGGATACGGATGTCTGGACACAAAACCTCTATTGGTCTTGGCTGTACACTTTAGAACCTCTAACGGAACCCAAAGGGGACGGGTATCCTGCATTCATGAATAACCGGGCCTGGACACGCAAGCAGCTGGAGACTTTCCTGGGAAGCTGGACTGAGCTCAAGCACGATACGATCCTCTATGCCAAGCAAGTTTACGCCGAAATGGGCGGGGGAGAACTGCCCCTTGATGATCGGGGCTATGTTGAACCCAACCCGATGGTTTATGCGCGCCTGGCTGCATTGACGAGGATGACCATTGAGGGTCTGAACAGCAGAGGCTTACTCAATGACAAGGATCAGACCTCTCTTGAACGGTTGGAGGAATTAGCCCTAAAACTTAGAAGTATTGCGGATAAAGAACTGACTAACCAACAACTTGATGATCAAGACTACGAGCTGATTCGTGGCTTTGGCGGACAGTTGGAGCATTTCTGGCTTGAAGCACTGAGGGACGAAGGTGTTGATCACACTTCGGCCGTTGGTGAGAATCCTGCCGCCCTAATTGCAGATGTTGCAACGGATCCCAACGGATGGGTACTTGAGGAGGGTACTGGGTTTGTAAGTGACATCTATGTTGTTGTTCCTGTGGACGGTAAGCTGCGCATTGCTAAAGGAGCAGTTTACTCCTACTACGAATTTCCTTGGCCTGCTAGCGATCGACTGACTGACCAGAAGTGGAAAGAGATGCTGGAGAACGGGAAGAATATTGATCAGCCATCCTGGATTCGAACGTATTCAGTACCATCATGGTAAAACGACTGGGGCTCTGTTGCGGAGTTATCTTTATGATCTTGGCGGTTTTTGGCTCCTTTCCGGCGACAGGAGGGTCATGTTTCCCCGTTCATGCTATGGGTGACCTGGATTGTGATGGGATCACCGAGGAGTACAGTTTAGTCGATCACTGCCTTACTGTTAGAGAAGGGGAACAGGAGCTTTGGCAATCACCCCGTGACTGGCGAGTTGACAACCTTGTCTTGGGAGATGCCGATAATGATGGAAGGATTAACATGGTGATGACCCTGTGGAAAAAAGGCAGTTTTGGATCTGTCAAGCCTTTCTGGCTGACGGGTGAGGATGCCGATTACAAAAACCATCTTTTTGTTTATAGTTTAAAGAATAAGGCGATGAAGCAGGTTTGGTGTTCCTCCGACCTTGATCGTCCAATAATATCTTTAGCGATCCGGGATTGGGATAATGACGGTTTGAATGAGTTGGTCGTCGAAGAAGGGAAGTATCAGAAGATAGATGGAGAACACTACACTTTAGATACCACTGCCCCTGCCTGTACTACTGTCTGGCGGTGGGACGAATGGGGATTTAGTTTACCTGCTGAAGGACGGCATTGTATCCTCAATTCTCTCTAAAAAAGAAATCGACAAGCTTCAAAAGCTTATCGATGAGAATCGGGGTTAAAACTCTTTTTTGAGGATTCCAACAATTGGATAGCCGGATAATTTTCTTTACTAAACGAAGTGAGTTAAACTAATAAGTGAAAAAGGCAACTATAAAGATTGAGGAGAAAACTAACTTGAAAAAAATCATCCAGATATTCACCGTTTTAGTTTTTGTAAGTTTCCTAAGCTTGGCAGGGTGTTCACCAGTTCAATCTGAATCTGACAAGAAGCCTACCTATCAAACTATTACCAGTGAAACTGCCAAGAAACGTTTAGATAATGAAAATGGTATCATTCTGCTGGATGTGAGGTCTGAAGCTGAATACGCAGAGAAGCATATCCCCGGAAGTTTGTTAATCCCCGTTGAGACTATCGAGACACAGGCAACGGAAAAGCTTAAAGACAAGGATGCAGCCATATTCGTTTACTGTCGAAGCGGAAATCGAAGCGCTATTGCCGCTCAGGCACTCGCCAATATGAATTATACCAATGTCTATGATTTAGGCGGTATCAATAGCTGGCCATATGAAACGGAAACGACTCCCAGTACCAATCAAATGACCGAAGCAACTCAAGCAAATGAACAACAAACTAAAGCTGAAAAAGAAGTAGAGTCTTTAGAACAAACAAATCCGGAGAAGTTACAGCAGCCCGTCGCTTCGCCAGCCCCTCAGTCACCAACACCTAAACCTGTCCCTAAACCGACTCCGATTCCAGCACCAACTCCAACACCCAACCCTGTACTGACTCCTGAACCAACCCCCCAGACCAATGCTCAAAAGCAAAAAATGTTGGATTTAATCAATGCTGAACGATCTAAAATAGGAGTACCACCATTAAGCACAGATATAAAGGTGATGGAAGTTGCTCAAATAAAGTCTGAGGATATGGTCAAAAATAGCTATTTTTCTCATACTTCTCCAACTTACGGATCTCCTTTCGATATGTTGAGTAAATTCGGTGTTACCTTCCACGGAGCTGCTGAAAACATCGCCCTGAACTCTTCCGTTGAAAATGCCCATGCGGCCTTAATGGCTTCAGAAGGCCATCGGAAAAATATGCTTAATGCCAGCTACAGCTATATCGGAATCGGAATTGCAGATAGTCCAAACGGAAAAGTTTTTGTACAAATGTTTGTAAAAAAGTAGCTTGAAAGGGCACCAATCAGAGTTTTAAACTGATTGCTTATAAAAACACATCCCCGGTATTAAAGAGATAGAGTCGCCATACTGAATGCCAGCAACTGTTATATCGGAATCGGGATTGCGGATAATCTAAACGGAAAAGTTTTTGTGCAAATGAATATTGGAGAGCAAAGCAAAGTACTCCGAGCTATTTGACTAGGTCCGGAGTACTTTGCTTTTTCAGAAGATCACCGATGTAAAACGTAAAATCCCAGACCAATCTGGGACTATTAAGATCATTCTATTAAAATATGCTTCATCCGAATTTTTATCCATGAGTTGTTAGATGAGTGTGACTTTTTTCACAGTAAAATTATCACAACTATCACGATACAACTTTTATTTTTGATCTAAACTTAACTTATCACCAGAGAAATAATATATAGGAAGGAAACAGGAAATGAGTATGTTTGGTTTTCAATGAATCAAGTTTTAGCTTGCTGATAAAGTAGTAGATGCCGTTGAATCTGGACCCAATTGTGGTTAAGGTTGCTCAGAAGGTAGTACATAGTGGCGCGTTTTCCTTCGATTAACTATGAGTCGTTTGGAGGCTTTACATTAGCCGTAAAAAACAATGGATGATAATGCAGGATGATGTGAAGGGATGATAAAATTGAAACTCAAGACTAAACTGTTATTAGTGTTTTCTATTATGGTTTTTCTATCAATTGCAACCGTTGGATTGAATTTAATTACCTACAAATCATTAGACAGTGATGCTGTCTTTGTAAACAGCGCCGGAAAATTGAGAGCAAACAGCTACAGAATGGCATTCCTTTCAGAACGAATTATTATTGGTAGGGTTGATCAACAAACAGAGAGTAAAGAGTTACTGGAAAGGGTTGCGTTCTTTGATAATTTGATTAAGTCATTGATCAATGGGGATGAATCTCTTGGACTAAAGAAACTAGAACAGCCAGAAATGCTGGAAAAATTGCAAGCTATTGAAGGCAAATGGAGTAATCAATACAAAACTGCCTATGAAGTGATAGCAAGGGATGGAAGTAAACAAGGACTAAGTAGTATTGAGGATTCAGTGGATAGCTTTGTAGCTGAAGTTGACCAACTTGTTGGTGCATATTCGGCCCTATCCCAGAGTAAAGTAACCAATGCAAAAGTTATTAGCAATATTATGCTGTTAATCACGGTTTTCTTTGGAATATTTGGTGTGATTATGGTTAGGGCACAAGTAATACGTCCAATTGAACGTCTATCCATGGAAATGAAAGGTATTTCTTCTGGAAACGGTGATTTAACGACGATGATCAAAATTGTAAGACAGGATGAACTTGGTGAATTGATCCTGCATTTCAACAACTTCTTAGCTAGCATTAGGGAGATAGTAATTAAGATATCAAAGTCCTCCGATGTGCTTAATAACTCGATGCAGGGTATTTCTGGAACTAGCTATGAACTGTCAAAGTCCACAGAAATGATTGCCAATGCCGTAATGGAAGTTTCTAACGGTAGCGTAGAGCAAACTGAAATGATAGGCAGTCTCAATGCTTTGGTGGAACAGATGAACGATGATGTGGGAAAGGTGCTTTATAAGGCTGAGAAACTGCTTCAGGGTTCGGCAAGTTCTAAAGCTTCTGCGGGAGAAGGAAATCAACTTCTGGAGCTTCAATCAAGAGACTTAACGAAAGTTGTTTCGAGCTTAGCAGATGCAAATGCATCAGTAAAAAGGCTTGAAGGCTATTCCAATGATATTAAAGGTATTTTGGTGATAATCGATAAAATATCTAGTCAAACTAATTTACTGGCGTTGAATGCCGCAATAGAGGCGGCTCGTGCGGGTGAGTCTGGAAGAGGATTCGCTGTAGTTGCAGGAGAAATAAGAAAACTAGCAGAGGGTACAAGTCAAGCTACAGTTCAAATATCCGAAATTATAAACAATATCACCGGACAAACAGTCATGGTAAGAGATAACATGGCACAAATGGCTGAGAGTATTGAAAGTCAGTCTCAAAGCATGGATGTTGTAATGAGTAAATTAAGTGAAATAGTTAACAAAGCTGAAACTACTTATACAGATGCCAAAGAAATTGAGTCCATTAATTTGGCAGTCAAAAATCAATTCGGAACAATTGCAAATTCAGCGAGTAAGATTTCCGAAGTTGTGACGAATAACTCCAGCAACACTCAAAACGTTGCGGCTGCGGTACAAGAACAGACAGCATCTTTCGAAGAGGTAAGTGCGAATATGAGTGCATTGAATGATCTTTCGAGTGATCTTAAGCTTGTCGTTGGACGTTTCAAAATTTGATACGTCAGTCCTTTTGTTTTGCCTGCTTTTCTTAGGTTATCTTTAAGTCTTTAATTAGACATTTTGTAAGAATAGCAATAACTGCAGCAGGGTTTAGCAGAAAAAAGCAGAAATTATGTATGAGTAAACAGTGCTAGAAACTGTGCAAAAGACAATTTTCTGATTGGCTTGCTCAAAGAATGCAGAGAAATGGGAGGAACGTTCAATGAGAGCCGTGTGTATAGATTTTGAAACTGCGAACGGATTTATTGGCAGCGCCTGCTCGGTTGGAATTGCAGTTCTAGAAGAAGGACAGATTGTCGATACTAACTATTGGCTTATAAAACCACATCCCCGGTATAGTTACTTTGACCCTTTGAATGTCTCAATCCATGGAATTAAAGCGCAAGATGTAAAGGACGCTCCGGAATTCGATTTCATTTATGGGCAGATTAGCCCTCTCTTTGATAATGCCTATGTTATTGCGCACAACGCTTCCTTTGATATGTCGGTGTTGCGTCATGTTTTGGACTTATATGAAATCCCATATCCTGAAATAGACTATTTATGTACCTATAAAACGGCACTTAAGACGTGGAGTCGCTTAGATAACTATAAACTTGATACGGTTTGTAGATTTCTAAACCATGATTTTGCCCATCATAACGCCTTAGAAGATGCCATTGCCTGTGGTAATGTTCTATTATCAGCCTTATCTGCCAGGGGAGTGACCACAATAAAAGAGCTCGCGGCTCTTGTGGGAATGAGGCTTGGTAAATTGTACGCAGGAGGATATAACCCATGCAGCATAGCGAAGCGAACGTCTAAAAACGCATAAAATCTCGTCTTAATTAGATATAGGATTAATTTCTTGGACTTAGGAGGGAAAAATGCAAATTTGCTGTACAAAAAAACTATATGACGAAATGGGAATAGTGCCTGGAAAAGGAACTGAAGAAAACGATTTATTTTGTTGGAGCGTGCATTTAATCACGGTGAAGCGCAGAAAGACACTTGTCGCAGTTAATGACAGCAATCGATATGGGTTTGTTCTGCATGGTTTGAAAGCCAACGATTTCAAACATATCAATGAGTTACTTATCCAAGGAATTAGAAATTGTTTGAGCGACGAGAAAATAAAGAACGAAATTATCGAAAGGTATTTGAAAGCAGCTGGAGAGTTAGTTTTCTCAAAGACCAGAGGTGCTAAATACGTTGCTCGCCTCAATAAAGCCTGTGAACGGGTAAACATATTTGATGATTGCTTAGAAACAAAGGAACTTTATCAAACTATTGTCGCCAAAAGGATGAATAATGACCTCATGAAAATCACCCAGGAATCTGATTATACATACCCACATACCCTTTTATACAGGGATTTCAAGCGTTTGGCCGGGGAAGAAATCGTTAAATGTGAGGCAGTCGATATAATGGTCAAGCTGAATTTAGATCGCCACACAGCCTGGAGACGAGTTATTACTCCTGCAGATATTACGTTCAAACAGCTTTATATCATATTACAAGCAGTTTTCGGTTGGAAAAGTTATCATATGTATGATTTTAATATTTTTGATGAGGCAAGTAAGTGCGTTTTAAAGGTGATTAGTGAATTTGAAGAAATTTTTGAACCAAGGCCGGACTGCCCCATGCGTTTAGATTCAGAGGTTAACTTCTCGGAATATGCCCGGCAGCCTTATAAAATAATTTATTGCTACGATTACGGCGACAACTGGGAGCATGAAATTACCATTCGAGGGACAAATACTGAATATAACAAAACCTATCCGGTTTGCTTAATGGGGGAAGGTGATGCACCACCGGAAGATGTGGGGGGCATTCCGGGATTCATGAAATTTTTAAAAATCATGGCAGATCCGAACCATGTTGACTATAAAACGATGCAGAAGTGGGCTCAGAGCCAATGGTATAGAAACTTTGATATGGAATTAATCAATAAAAGGTTAGAAACTATCTTGCGTGTATAGTGATGTTAGTTGAGAACTGCCCGGATCAGCGATGAAACAAAGGCGTACCAATGACTAATTACTTTAAAGGTATATCCATAGATTGTAAATACCGACGAAGCAAAGCATGTCCAGAAATCTATAAAATCTTGGAGGAGATCGCTATGAAAGATCCTGTCTTGAATCAAGCCATCGAAGAATGGGAAAAATCCAGTGATGATCCAAGAATCCGGGAAATTTACTGGTCAAGGCAAAAAGCAATCCTCGATGAGAAGGCAGCGATAAGAGAAGCAGAACTGAGACTGAGAGAAGCAATAAAGGAAGGTAAAGAAGAAGGCAAAAAAGAAAATAAACTTGAAGTAGCCCAAAAAATTTTAAATAGGGGAATGGATATTCAAGTAATCTCTGAAATTGTAGGAATATCCGAGGAAGAGATAAAGAACTTAAAACGATGAGTAATGTATTGAAATAAATTTGGCTCTCCTGATGCTGAAATGCGGCACCAGGAGGGCCTCATCATTTTAAGCATTTTGCACTCCGAAATTACTGTTGTACTGCACACTAGGCAACTAATAATAGTTCTGGAATATTGCAAAAGTGAATAGATACTGGCAGGGACTGCCATAAAAATGAAGATTTAAGTTGGTAGAAGAATTAGACCGCTTCTTATCGATGAGGCTATTTCAAATTGGCCCGCTTCAGGCCAATTTGGGATTAGAAAAGCTATGCCTATTCTAAAATGGACGGCGAAGTCCAATTTGGAATAGGCATTTTATATGAGGTTTGTCACCCTCATGAGTCTGACCATATTCTGTGAATAAAGGAACAGAGGGACATACAGGTACAGTGTCTGCAAGAAGGGCAAATTCGTGGGAAGACAGTGTCTTCGTGTGGGTGAAGCCAAGTTTTCTAATTGTCCGGGATAATCTCAGCGAGGTGGATTTTTATGCCTAACTCCAAGAAATAGAAGCCCATACCTCGGGAAAGCTCCGCGTTAGCCCCCCTTGCCTGCATATATGCGACTCCCAGCTTACATAAATCTTGGGAGCTATGTCCGGCTAAAAACGAATAGCGCTTTCGGACATATTCATAGCCAATCTCAAAATCACTGAGGTCTTGTCTGGACATCGTTTTCCTCCCACTGGGATTGTTCTCCGATCAGTTCGGCAATACTAACACCGAGAAAGGCAGCGAGTTAGTTAAGGTTTGAATTGAGCCTGTAGAAAGACCATTTTAGATTTTATTTATCATGCTTCATCGATATCAACTAAATCAGCAAGTTATTTTTGAGTCATTTTAGTGTCGTTCTTATCTATTTATTTGTGTCTATAGTATTCAATAAAACTACTAGTTAAAAGATTATAGAATTATATTCTAGATGTCAATAGTAAAAGATGAATTAAACTCATGATATTTACATTTGTGCGATTCAGATATAATTGAACATGAATTATATTCAGGATGTGATGAAATGAATTACGGACAGCGAATAAAGTTCTTTCGTAATACAGTTGGAATTTCAGCCAATGCTTTAGCGAAGAAAGTTGGACTGGATCCGACTACAATTTATAAAATTGAAGCCAACGATTCTAAACCCTCTCTCGGTTCCCTCGAAAGCATATGCGCTGCTCTCAGCATTAGTCTTGCGGAATTCTTCACAGAAGAAGAACAGGTCTTAGGACCGGAAATCCAACGACTACTGGGTACTGCGAAAAAGCTTTCACCAGAACAAATCGACTATCTTCAGAAGTTACTGGAATCGCTTAGTAAAGATTGATTTTTTGGCTTTTAGGGTACCTATAGGGTACCCTTTTATAGTTTAATCTATCGAGTAGTCATGATTGTTCGAAAATGGACGCCCCTTGCTATCGTTTTTAAAATATTTGGTGATTGGTGGAAGGAAAAGCAGGAAGTTCGGCGAAAAAGAAAATATGCGTCAAATGATGTCCAAAAGACTGTTCGCTTGAAAATTGACTTAAAGCCAAAGACTTTGGGGGTTAAATAAATGCGTTATATCGGAATCGACTTAGCATGGACCTATGCCAATGAATCCGGAATTTGTGTGATCGCTGACAATGGGGAAATCGTCTATTGTGAGTCCCAGGTTTTCAGCGACGAAATGATTGCGGACATCGTTGCAGAGCATGCTCAAGAAGGAGCCATCGTAGGGATTGATGCTCCTTTAATCGTGAATAACGAAACAGGTGCCAGATACTGTGACGGAGCTATTATGAGAGAGAAAATTCATGGTAAAAATCTGTCCGTTTTCACGTGCAGTAAAAGTTTTATGCTCAACCACTTCGGAGTAGTTCGAGGAGAAGAGGTCGTCAAAGCCATTCGAAAGCGGATGCCGGCTTTTGCCCTCACAGGTGACCTAACCAATAAAAAGCACGTGATTATCGAAACTTTTCCCACGGGAATAACCTTAGGCCTTTTTCCCGATGCTTTTCCTGTTAAATATAAAATAAAACATAAGATCAAATTTGAAACAACTAAAACGGAGATGGGCAGGATGGTTAACCTTTTGAAAAGGTTAAGTGATTTCAATCCCCCCGTCCATAATATAGAAGATTTCTTCAATCATTCATTGAGCATTCAAGCTATGTCTAAGAAGGGGTTTAAGAACCTTGAGGACAAGATGGATGCTTTTTTATGTGCTTACGCCGCTTATTGGCTGGCCAATCATAAAGGGAAGGTTTTCGGTGATGATCAGGATGGGTTCATTACTATTCCAATAATAGACGAGAATGAAGTCCGTGAAGGCAAATCAGAGAGGGTAAAAGTCTACAATAAACTGATTCGCGACAAGATACCCCAGATCATCGAAGACAGCGGTAAGAAAGCTATTATTGAAAAGGTTTCAGGCCCAGAATACCTGGATTTATTAAACGCCAAGTTAGGGGAAGAGCTTCAGGAGTATCTAGACAGCCAGAAGGTTGAAGAACTGGCAGATTTAGTTGAAGTAGTCTATGCCATCTTGGATTATCAAAAGGTTTCTCGGCAGGAATTCGAGGATATCAGAAAGCAAAAGGTCGAGGAGAGAGGCGCTTTCCGAGATAAGCTCCTGCTTAAAGAAGTAAGCGACAGTTGAGGGGTTGAAGGGAATGACAGAAAAGATCAAGCAGAAGGGAAGCCTGGGCAGCATCGCCGAAGACCTCTTTGTCGAGCTGTTTTGTGATACCTTTGGTCCGGATCAAGCGGAGTATCTCTTTCTTCAATATCCGGTCACAGATATTTATGGCAATAGACGCTCCATAGATTTTGCACTGGAAAGTGAAGACTTAAAAATTGCCATCGAGATTGATGGTGAAACCTATCATAACCCCAATAAGGTTTCTTCTAATAAATACTATGATGACCTTACCAAGCAAAACAGCCTGATCTATCATAACTGGAAGATTTACCGCTGGGTATACAATCAGCTAAGGCATCAACCTGAAAAGGTCAAGGACGAGCTGCGGATTTTTGTCGGGGAAATACCTGCCTTCAGAATGCTGGAGGATTATCTGCCTAAGCAGAAGGGCAAGGTCATTGAACTTCGGGAGCATCAGCAAGCTGCGTTAGACAGTCTGCAGGCCATGCGCGAGCAAGGGGAGAGTATCGCCCTGCTTTATCATGCTACCGGTACCGGAAAAACTGTGACCGCAGTCAGTGACGCCAAACGTCTGGGGAAAAGAACCTTGTTTTTGGCTCATACGAAAGAACTAATCACCCAGGCAAAAGGCACCTTTGAAGAACTTTGGGATCAGGCAGAGACAGGTCTCTATGTGGCTGAAGAAAAGGCTGCAGACGCTTATGTTGTCTGCAGCAGTATTCAGAGTGTCGCCAGAAATCTGGAAGGGTTTAAACCCGATGATTTCGGCTATATCATCGTCGATGAATGCCATCATGGAACGGCAGATACTTATAGGAAGGTTCTGAGTTATTTCAAACCTGAATTCACTCTGGGGCTCACGGCTACCCCGGACAGAGCCGATGGGGAGAGCATCCTGGAGGACTTTAAAAATGTAGCCCATAAACTGGATTTGCAGCAAGCTGTGGAATTAGGGGAACTTGTTCCCATCAGGTGTATCCGGGTCAAGACCAATGTGGATCTTTCCACGGTGAGAATCAATGGCATTAAATATTACGCCCAGGACTTAGAAAGCAAACTCTTCGTGCCGGAAAGAAATAAGCTCATTGCAGAAACCTATCTGAATTATGTTCGGGATAAGAAAACCGTGGTGTTCTGTGCCTCCGTACACCACGCTCAGGAGATTTCTGCCTTATTTAAGGAACAGGAAATTAATTGTGAGGCTGTATCCGGTTCTATGAAGTCAGGAGAAAGGTCGCGGATTTTAGAACTTTATGAAAATGGGGATATCCAAGTCTTATGTGCCTGTGATCTCTTAAACGAGGGTTGGGACAGTCCAAAAACAGAAGTTTTGTTTATGGCCAGGCCGACGCTATCAAAGACACTTTATGTTCAGCAACTAGGCCGAGGGATGCGCAAGTGCGCGGGTAAGGAGTACCTGATAGTTTTCGATTTTATTGATAATGCTGGATTGTTCAACATGCCCTACTCCCTGCACAGGATGTTTAACCTGAAGGAATATAGGGCGGGAGAGTACGTTGTTGCTTCCCAGAAGCAGTTTGAGCTGGACAGAGATTTAATCGCCAGAGGAGAAAAACCGTCTGTTTTTCTGGATTTTCCGGTAAATGCTGCGGATTACGAGCTGATCGATCTATTTAACTGGCAGGATGAAGTGAAAGGGATGATATCTCAGCTGGAGTTCGTAAGAATGGTCGATGTGCAAACAGAAACCATTGAACGGTATCTGCGTGAAGGAAAGATAACTCCTGATTTAGAGGTACCCTTCGGGGATAAAAGGAGTTTTAATTATTTTAAGGAAGCAACCGTGGAGGGCTATGCTAAAGAGTACGGCTGGGAGCTGATCAATCCTGCCAATATGAAAGATAAGTTTATGGACATGGTCAGGACTATGGATATGAGCTTTTCCTATAAACCGGTACTACTCAAAGCCATGCTTGAGCATGTTGACGAAAGCGGAAGAGTTAGGGTCGAGGACATCATTAACTATTTCATGGATTTTTATAGGGCTAGAAAAGAGAGCGGGCTAGTGGTTGAGAAGAAATCCAGTCTGTACTCTAAAGACGGATATTCGAGAAAAGATGTTGAGAGAAATATTTTTAGCAATCCCTTTAAGCGGTTTGAAGATATGCGGTTTATGAGCCGCTGCCGGGATATTGAGTATGTGGAGTTTAACAGGCATGTTTGGAAAAGGATGACTGAGGAGGAGAAGGGTTGGATTGTTGGGTGGTGTGATGTGAGGTTGGCGGAGTACTATCGGAAGCGGGTTTAGTGCTTAGATAAGAGTTCTATTTCCCACCTTAGAAGGAGTTCAGGATTTTCGGAAATACATTCATGATACTAGTTGTGGGTAATTTTTCACATTCAAACAATTCTACCACTCGAACTGGCCAATTAGGTGCCTAATTTTGCCTGTGTACCCACATCCTGCCGTGAATTGAATCATAGCAATTGCAAAATTTCGAAGATGTCTAGGAAAATATCTCGTAAATGTCTCACGTCCAGTGAAAGCAGTAGGAAAGGACCTTCCGAACGGCATTCCATTGATGTGCGAGGAAGTTCCTACCTATTTGTCCATTTCTAATCCCCTTCCAAACTGCTGTTCAATATAGTATGCCCATTTTCATCCAGCAAGAAGGTGACAAATTGAGGCTGTAATATGATTGTGTCAGACTTAAAGCAGCTTCTAGATTGTAATTTCTTGTCCAACCGCTGTGATATAGTTGATTAAATACTCAAGTTAACAAGGGTGGAAATAGATGAACGATGAATTTTTGTTAGTTACTCTGAGGTTTTTGGCTACGGGTTTATTACATTGGCAGCGAAAGTTTGCAGAGACAGGTTCTGTATATCCCTATCCCAAAGATCTCCAGATTGGATTAGACAGGCTAGCAGCCCAGAGCTTAACAGCAGGACTAGACTTTCCTCAGGACATACCCGATGCCCTGAGCTGGTTTCACAAACCGCTTAATGATTGGCCACAGTTGCAAGAAAAAACCTTATTTACAGAAGACGATTCCCTGTTGATTGCTGGTCAACCGACGGAGACTTGCTATGAATTTGTTGTGGACGGTGATGTCGAGCAGGAACTAACGGAACAATTGGTTCTAAAGGCATTAAATCTGTGTTGTGAGCAGAAGAACAATGACGATTATGTTAGATTCCGCCGGTTTTTGATTGAACATCCAGTCATAGAGATGAGCAAAGTAGTAAGTTGGTCAACGGATAAACGAAATGGAATTGCAGCATCGTTGCTAAGAGATGCTTACGATGTACTTTCGCCATCCACTAGCGGACCAGAGAACAAACATTTTCTATGCTCTAATTGTGGCTGGATGTTGGATTGGAAAAATGATCAGGCCCAATGCATCCACTCTTATTGTGGGAAGAGAACTAATCATTTTCGCAGACGCAAAGAATGCAAAATTACAGATTTCCCGGTTCGGCTCAAGCGGGGGATTATGCGATTTGTGGCTTGGCCTGGTCAGTGGGAGTTAAAGCTGGAGCAGGATCTTCATGATTTACAGGCGGGACTAAAGGTTGAACTTTGGCCGGGCTTTGATAGTTATGATTTGCGGATCGTTTTTCCAGATGGGGAAGTATGGGCAGTCGATGTGAAAGACTGGCGGAATCCATATCTATTGGCGAAGAACGTAAAGTCGTTCTCTGAGACTCCGGAGTGGCATAAAGCCTTTTGGGTTGTGACCAATCATTACTGGCGCAATTGGCGCGGCCGGGGGTATGGTCAGGAGTTTGGGAGATTTTATGCCCTTCGGCAAAAAGAGGCAATTTGCAGTATGAAAGAGTTTCTCCAACGAGTGCAAAGACATTTGGAAGGTGAGGGATAATCATGCGCGAAATTGCAGCTTGGAAAAAGGAATTAGTAAAGGAATTCAAACCACAGTTTCCAGTTAATGCAGGAATTAAACCAGGCCGTTTATGCGATATTGAACTTGGACTGTATCTTTGGCAGAAAGTGGCTGCCGGCCAAGATTGCCGTTACTTTTGGACGTTGCTTAGCGGTTACCCTTTCCTAAGCGTTTGGCAGAAATGGGATGAGGTTTCACGCCAAGCTGTGGCATTAGCTCGATACTACTTGCATTTTTATAAATCAAGCCGGTATTGGGGCAAATCCATTGAACTCTACCGCCAACTTCCAGAAAACGTCCGATTATATAAGGTAGACGAAGACGGATTGGTGTCAGAACGGGAAGTATCTATGTGTCTGGGAAGAAAAGCTATGTTTGAGAGAGTGCTTCGCACTCCTCCTGCTTTTTTAACAAACGATAACGTATGGGCAGAGCCAGGAAAGGTGTTCTTTTGGACACCAGATGCTTCAGTTGACTCAGTCACGATTCCTGCACAATGGGTAGATAAAAGATCGGAGAAATGGCAGATCGTTGGCAAACTGAGGCGTGAGCCACTGCGCATTGCTTGGAATGAGCTCGAAGAGTCCGCCGGGTGGATGGACAGTCAGCTTGACGAAGCATTTTTTCAAAAGCAGTTAAGCAATATGAAACTTGATTTATTGTCAAATACTTTAGGCGATGATGCATACTTGTCTTTAAACGAGGTCGTCCATATGGTCGGTATGCCTAGTTCGGGGAAATCAACTTTGATGCGAATTTTGGCAGTGTGGGCGGCTATCCGAGGAGTTCATATTACCCTTATAGTAGATAACGTGGCCTCAGTGTTAGAGTTAAGCTCTTTTCTTAGTCGACTTGGAATCTCAGCAACTCCCATTTTAGGTGCTAGCAATCGGGATGTTCAATTGGAAAAGGCTCATTCCTTATTGCAGGAAAGGGGACTGGATTTGAGCAATTCTACTGAACTTAAATGGTTAAGCACGGTTTGTGCCTTGAACGGGCTGCGGCAAGATACGACCATCAATCGTCCTTTTTTGCCGGGTCAGGAACCGTGCGCCAGACTGTATGCAGATGACCCACGAATTAAGACAGACAGCAGATCTCTTCGCCTGCTCTGTCCTGTTTTCGAACGTTGTCCAATGCATCATGCCGCGCGAAGTTTGTCTGAGTCTCATGTCTGGATAGCCACTCCGGCCAGCCTCGTTCATACATGGGTTCCGACCCAGTTGGTGAACGGGAAAATGCGCTACTGGGAGTTAGTGTATCGACGCAGCGACTTGATTGTCTTTGATGAGGCTGATCGGGTGCAAGTATTGTTAGATAACTTTTTTGCCCCGACGCAAATTCTAGCGGATCATACTGGTCAATCGTGGTTAAATAAGTTAGGCGAAATTGTCAGTTCTTCTTTTTACAGCCGGGGGCGGAGGCAGTTATTCTCCAATGTTATGAATTGGTACAATGCGTATAACAATGTTCAGCACTCAATCGACCTAATCTATACCTCATTACTCAATAATGAATTAATTCGCAATTGGGTAGGAAACAATTATTTTACAACGTGGGGTTTATCAGATCGTTTGATTGACGAGATATCAAGCGATAATCCACAGTTTATGGGTTCTCAATTCATAAGCTGTGTGGAGTCCTTTATTAAGGAACCCTTGGCAACCCAGGTGACTCCTGAACTTGCCCAAGCTGCCTCAATATTTCTTACAGCTACTGAAAAGGAACAAGGCCACGCTGCAATATGTACCTGGTTGAGGCGGATGGGTTATAGTACAGATATAAGTGAAGATTTAATTGACAAAATTTCTTTTATTGTGATTATGGGTGTGCTGGAGAACTCACTGCATATCATGGTTGAGGACTGGGACGAAGCGACAGAGGAGTTTAATTTGGATGGTGAAGGTCTCGATTTCTTTCGCAACCGTTTAAGTGATTTTCAACATGTTTTACCGGAAGCACCGATGGGAAATGTCTTCGGTTTCCAATACGTAAGAAAAGATAGCGATGAGCGCAGTCCAGGCTTGATTAGGGTGTTTCGATTTATTAGTGTTGGTCGTTGGCTAATGTCCCATTTTCCATCTTTGCTCACTGAGTCTGATGGGTTAGCCGGTCCTGCAACCTTGCTGCTATCAGGGACAAGCTGGGCACCGGGGTCGCCAGCTTATCATCTGCCGGTAAGTCCTGCAGCCATCCTTAAGGCCCCTGAGCATGAGCTGGCAGGAATTGCAGGCAGCGAAATGAGCTTTCAGCCGGTCTATGACGAGGCGGGCCATCCAGTCTTTGTCTCAGGCTCATCGGAAGATACACGGCTCCAAAGATTAAGGACTGTGCTTAAAGGACTAACCGATAAGGGTATTGGAGACAGTCACCTAGAGCGCGAGCTTGCATTATTGGATGAAAGGCGTCGACGGGTGTTATTGCTGGTAGGCAGTTATGCCGAAGCGAGGGTTGCTAAAGATTTCTTTAGCCATCTTCACAACTGGACAGATCAGGATGTCTGTTCTCTTATCCGCGACAATGAAGAAGAATTAGAAGACAATACGATTCAAAGGGGGAGAGTAGAAAAGTTCGCAACCACCCGGGCCAAAATTCTAATTGCTCCGATGATGGCGATTGAGCGCGGTCACAATATTTTAAATGAGGATAGCGTTGCGGCCTTTGGCAGTGCTTATTTCCTGGTCCGTCCGATGCCTGTTCCCAATGATATGAATAACTATACTATGTTTATTAATAGCTGGGCTATGAAGAGCTATAAAGATGCTGGTTGGTTATCCAAATCGACCACAGATAGGGAGATAAGCTTTCGTGGAGTGAACTTTCGGACAAGGGCCACAAAGCTCTGGCAGTGTAGACTCACCAATGAGAGAAAAAACCGCGGTTTGAATAATTGGACTGTTGAAGAGAAGCGGGAACTCTACTCCACACAACTTGTCCTTATTTGGCAGATCATTGGTCGTTTAATCCGGGGAGGCTGCAGAGCTAGGGTACATTTCGTCGACGCTGCTTTCCACCTGGAGAAAAGTGGCTCGGGTTATCGAGTGAATGAAAAGTCCAGCATGCTTTACGGTTTTCGGCGGGTATTGGATCCATACTTCGACGAACCAAGCAGAGAGACCAGTGCCCTTAGCGCTATCTCAGCGGAGGATCGAACACTCGCTCAGGCCCTATATGCTCCACTGCATTCGATGCTAACCAAGATGAGGGGGTTGTAACAATGCCAACGACGACTAAAACCAAATATCGCCTCCAACCGGTGGCTTATCGCTTAAATAGCAGTGAGCCTTTGGTTCATACGTTTTACACTCTCAGATTTCCGAAAGCGTGTTTAGAAGTGTTTAACAGGCTTAATCAAATGCTGCCTTCTGTCCAAGGTGTGGAGCGGCGCAATCTGCCGATTGCCAGCTTAAATGCCGCAATTCTTGCTCTCTACCCCGAAGTCATGAGAGTAGAGAAAAACGCGACGTACGAGGGGAAGGGATGGATAACAGCGGATAGGGTGATCGATAGTGAGCATTTGCGACAAGTCATATTAAGCTGGCTTAGAGTTCACTTCGAAAAATTAGCAACTTCACCGATTTTCAGTGAAGCTGAGGGTTTGGTTGGCGTCCAATCCTGGGAGTGGGAGGCCACTTCTATTAATTTCGGGAATTATTGCCGATGTTCTAATGGAACTGTCTTGTTGGAGGGTGCTTATTTCGAGGCAGTACCAAATCATATCGTGCAAAAGCTAAGCAGCAGAGATGTACAGTTATCGTTTAGCAATGAACGGCGCAACCTCTATCGGTGTGGGCCTAATGAATTAGTATCTTGGCCGCCTTTTGAGTATGTTGAGCGGGGAGAAACCTTCTATTACTCATTGGCTCTAGAGTTTTCGGCCCAGACCATGCCAAACGAACCCGCACCGTTAGTAGTTATGGAAGTCAAAACCCGGCGCTATGTGAGTGGTTCGCTATACAAAGATAAAGCAATTAATCTATCCGCAGACCATGATACCAGGGTCCTGCTTCATCTGCCAGCCTATTGGCAAGAAAGAGGAAATGTTCAGTCATTTACTAATGCTCACCTTACCCTTAAGTTTCAGGGAGAAATCAAAGAGGCTAGCTGGTCGGATCACGTGGGGAAGATTCTATCCGGGTTAACCTGGCAAGCCCGATTGCCGGAAGCAACGTCGTTATTAAGTGAGCCCGGACAATATATTCAGGGGCACCAGGGAACTATAGCAGCCATTTTATATAGCAATGATATGAATGGGTGGAAGCATGCTGTAGGCACTGGCAGTAGTATAGTTGACAAACATAGCTTGATGCAGCAAGTAAGCCAAATCATACCCCAACTGACCCCTTGGGAGAGTGTGACCCGGGCGCGCAAAGCCTTCAATGTAAATTTACAGGGCCTGTCCTGGAGTAAAACGCCGATTGAGCAACGGCGGACTGCTCTGCGGGATATTGTCGGAGAAGATCTATGTATTGAGATTCACTATGAATCTGAGAAGGTTCGCTTGGCCTTGCGCAACAAGATTATAGATATTCTTGGTTTGACTGAAATTCCTGAGAGCGGAGCAACTTTTCGTACTCCGCAGATTAATGTGCTACTAAAAGAAATATCGATCGGCACGATCGGCAGTCGATTAGTCATGGACAAACGAACCCGAAAAGAAGTAAGTGCGGCAATTGCTCTTAGAGTCGAGGAAGTTAATCAGAAACTTGCTAAGGCGTTAATACCGACAGGAAGCTTAATTGAATTGCCTGGAAAAAATGCTTGGTTTCGTAAAGAAGATCCCAAGCTTGCTTTGCGCAAAGGTCTGGCTAAGACCGGGCGAGTCAGTCAGTTTATCGAGCCAGATACAGAAACAGCAAGCTCAAAGAGGAGCAAAAAGGAGTCAGACTTAGATCATCGGGCTGAGAGTGCCGTCCTCGATCTGTTGCGTCAATTTGGGTACTTGCCAGATAGTATTGATTTTTTGACAGCTGGGCGAGGCAAGAAAAGCAAAGAGTTAGAGCCAAACCCGCTGCACATCTTTGCATTCTGGCTAGTGCGCACAAATCAGAGAGTACAACGCGGTTCAAACTTATTACCAGTAGCATTATACATGCATACCGCTAACAATAAGGTTATGATCCGCTTTCCTGGGAGCAACGGGTGGAGGTCGTATTATGATGCCTTACTTGAATTAGGACGGTTTGATCTTCATGGAAATACAAAACAAACAAAACCTAGCATTCAAGGTTTTGTACATAAACTATGGCAGGATGAAATAATTCCGTCTGGGAATGCCTTAATCTTGGTTGACGGTCCAAATTTCCGTTCGAATTGGCCCTGGCTAACTGACAAGAATATTAACGCCTCTCGTTTGTGGGTGGAAGGACCAAATATGGGCTGGGATTATTCAGAATTGAAAGGCGTGCGTTTAGTAAGGGTGCGTACCGGAAACGAAGTCCCTCAAGGGTATGGACTAGGTGATGAAGGAGAAGTTAGTTTTACCAGTGGAGTGTTTCCTGTCAGTCAACAAGTATTTTGGGGCATGGCTCCAAAGCCTAAGACCATGATGAAAGTCAAAAATGAGGTTGCCAGAACCAAGCGGACTGATTGCCCCAGTCATGTTCACAGGCAACCAGGGATAGTGGAAATTGTGCCAGCTATCTTACAGCCGGAGGATGACCCTGCAATGTGGGCTACTTTGGTGCAAAAGATGAGGCAGATGATGCCTTCGTATGATGACTACACGTTGCGACCGTTGCCGCTGCATTTGCTCGAGCTGGTGGAGGAGTATGTGAATGCGATTCAAACTGTGTAAAAACCTTCAAATTGTATCAGCTGTGCTTCTTGAAAATCCGTGTTCCGGTAAGACTCTTCGACCAGTTATAAGGAAGTCTATTTTCTAGCAATAATCAGGAGGAATATTCAGGAAAGTTATAGAATCTTAGGTAAGGTATTAAAGTAAATAGAGCTTCGATATTATCTAATTGGTTTGATTTGTTTCTGACTTAGTATTCAATATAAAACGTGAAAAAATATATATATAGTGAGTTCCGATGTAATCAAAGAATTCTATACTTAAGGAACTAAATTTAATGCACCCAGAAAATTATTTGAAAGTTGACATAAATGAGGAGTGGTGAAATGGCTATTATTAAGCTATCAGAGAGGTTGGCATATCAGGATAAAGTCGAAGATTTTGAGGACATGAAAAAAGGGCTTTTTGCTGATGTCTACATAAAATCAGCCAAAAATGTAATAGAGATTGTTGAATCAGCTGAAGAGTATTATGAAAATGATGAAGAAAAAAGACGGACTAACATGAGCATTTATAGCAATAATATTATGGCTTTTGTTGGTGATCGCGGTACAGGAAAAAGTTCTGCGATGAAAAGCTTTGTCAAAGCATTAACAAATGGTGGATTGTGGGAAATAGAAAAAAAGCTGGACAGAGATAAGTGCTTTTTGGCATTACCAGTAATAGACCCGTCTCAACTCAAGTGTGAAGAAGGCATACTTGAATCCGTTATTGCAAACATGTATTCAGATATTAAACAAATTATTGAGAATACGAACAGAAAGTGTTGCAGTAACGAAGTACCTGTAGACAAAATGCAGGCCATTCTATCCCAGTTTGATAGGACGTATATTTCCCTGAAATGTTATCGGGCAGAGGGGAGAAGAGGATACGACGATGAAAATGACACGGCATTAGAGAAGCTTGATAGACTGTCATCTAGTCAGAAATTAAGGACTGACATGCAAGAACTGGCGGAAAAATATATCGAAATGTGTGTGGATAATCCTCCCAGCTCAATTTGCAGCAAAAATAAGAATAGAAAATCTCAGTTTATCGTCATTGCCATTGATGATTTGGATATGAATATAGAATATGGCTTTGAGCATGCAGAGGAAATTAGAAAGTTTTTAATGTTGCCGAATGTCATCATAGTTATGTCCTTAAATATTGATCAGTTCTCTCAGCTTGTTCAGCGTGAATACTTGGTCAAGTATGAAATTATGATAAGGAATCACTATTTGAACAATGAGATTTATCAACTTGCAGAAAAATACATAACAAAGTTTTTACCCCTCAACCGACGTTGTGCTATGCCCGATCTTGCAGCAGTTAGCTTGTCTTCTTTTAGTGTAGAATACGGTGACCAGCCCAAAGAGTCGGAGTTATTGGCCGAATATTTCCTGAAGAAGATTTACACAACTACTGGTATCCTTTTGCTTAAGAATAATGCTGGGGGGCATGGAATCATACCTGACAATTTGAGGGAAATCCACCAACTTCATGCGTTATTGAAAAACTTGAATCCAGTTGATCTTTATGAGTGTATCATTGGAGAAAATCTGGCAGAAAAAATTGAACTGAAATTGAAATTGAAATTAAACTTAGAAGTATTCGGAAATTTCTTATTTAATAGCTATTTTAAGAAAAATATGCCATTGAGATATTTAAAGATTTTCGATGAGTTTAATGGAATTGATTCTAATCACTTAAATATATTTGTTATTCAAAAAATCTCAAAATTATTTATGAAAGAGAAAGATACCCCTAATTTTGATGACAAAAGCAATGGCAAGAAACCTAAAGGAAGCATCAAAGACCAAGAACCAGAAACTTTAAAGATAGTGCCTGAAGACCATTGCATTGGTGATGTATTACAATTACTTAACGATATTTACAACATCTATAATAATTCAACCACGCAGAAATTTGTTGAGGGTATGAAAATTTTATATTCTATTCGTATTTTGAAACTAATTTTCATCGCGGAAAATTGGACTGAAACTAGAATTATTATTGGTGAGCTAATGCATGGCGGACAATTTTGGGGTAAATTAGACTATCAGTTCGAGAAGTCTGACAAAGACTTGAAAGACTTATTCATGAATAGCTATTATTTACAATTCTTTATTGCCCATTACAATAAACTTGATAAGGCGAAAAGAGAAATGCTGTTCGAACCAGCATATCACTACAAATTTAATCCGGGTTCAACAAAATATTATACAATTGATTTATCTTCTTTTATTGCTAACTTACTGGATCTAGAGGTGATTAATAAGAGAGTCACTAATGAAAATTTTAACGCCGATGAAAAGATGAAAATACAAAAATGGAGAAAGGAGCATGTAGCTGCCCTCCCAGTCTGGTCGCTCGATTTTATCGACTACTTCTTCAAAAAGCTACCTCGTAAGATTGAGTTGAGTACTAAAATGAAAGGAGACTCAGAGTCACGTCAGAATGCAACAGAGATATTTGCTAGTTTTATAGATGTTTGCATAGAAATTATTGGTGAAAATGAGTTTATGCATGACATAGAATGCCAAAAAAACAAAAGGTTAGCAGATGTGATTCAAACAACACTTGAGAGTATCATCGGTGAGGATACTTTTGACGTTGAATTTGTCAAGACTTTGGCCAATAGAGGTTCAGTTCCTTTTGATGAAAAACTCATCGCAAATCTTCAACCAGTGCTTAAAGAGAAAATAAGCTTGAAAAATAAAACACTGAGAGCAATAAAAATCTTTGATAAGTTGTATTATGTAACCCGGGGGTATGAACTCTTGACAAAGACGATAGCAGTCCTAATCGGGAAGGATAAAAGCAAATATGAGACTCTGAAAGAAAGTAATGAACTAAAAGCTCTTAACATAGTTGAATCAGTAAACAATGATAGAAAACAACAAAGGTTAGAACTTCCTCCCGATGTTTTTCTAAAATCTATTTACATTACAACTACGAGATCGAATGATCAAAACCTTGAGTTATGTAAATCAGCGTTTAGAGCTATTGGCAGTGATTATCAAGATAATTTTGAAGTATACTGTGAACCTGAACCATCAAGCCCTGATGAAGAGATTAGAGATGAAACCAAATGAACGAGTTGTTGAAAAAATCACTTCATGTTTTATTTCACAACAATTCTCCAGAAAAAGTAATTTCTGAATATCTAAAGTACAATTCCGGCAGCAATTATTACAAGCAGCTTTTTGAAAAACCGTACAGAGATGATTATACTTATCGCATGAATTTAAAGTATGATAATCTCTCCGATAACGAGGTTTCAAATATTGTGATTGCTGGAAAACAGTTGCTTGACGACCCAAATTACGCACACTTAGGAGTATTTGCACCACTTTTCAAATTTGCTCATCACTCATTAGAACAAAGCAATGGCTGTCCTGTTATTAAGTTTGAAAGGCTTTTGTCATATAGGGAAGTATCCCATGACATCGGAGCCGATATCCTGATATGTGCTTTCTTGGCAAAAGAAGACTTTCACTATCGTCGGAGACGAACACATTTCGATTTTCCGACTTCGCTGCAGACAAACAATATTAGATTACAGAATATGCTTAAAGATGGACTTGCAGAAAATCATTTTCATCTCAAGGGTTCAACGCACTCGTTTTCACTTTCATGGATTTATCTTATGAATCATGTGAGCGGGCAGAGTAAAAAGTTCAGGAAACTCTCTTTGGAACAGATAGCTCGTAACACTGAGGTGGCATATAAAGATACGTTGCTAGGAAAAACATTTCATGAACTTGTTTTTTGTGCTGTCGCAATCCGATGGATCCTCTTCTGCTGTTTGCTGCCTGAAGAATGTAGAACGCATTCCCGTGGCGAAAGCGACGAATATGACGAAAGCCCCTCCAAATTACTTAAGTTTTTACTAGCTTCTGGTGTTTCTGTAGATTATTACGTAACGGCATTGCAAAGAAAAATTGATAGTTTGAAAGCCTACTATGGAAAAAATAATTCAGATACATATGACTCCTTGGACTATGCCACACCCTATGGCATAGTTACAGCGCAAGATCCGGCTTTTATGGTTTTCGCTGGTGAACGTGCTTTCTTGTATAATATGTTTTATGCCATCTTAGACAGAAATACGGAAATTTCAAGCTATATTGACTTGTTTTATGCTTACCTTCTTATATCTGCAAAATTAAGAGGAGAACTGATTCAAAACAACGGTAAAATGGGTTTTGGAAATTTTGAAAAATATCAAGATAGAAAAAGCGCTTTCTTCAAGGGCAATAAGCAATTTGAAAAAGCTCAAGTGTCTCTTGCGTTTGCCTCTACATTAGGTACGTCGCAGTATAGAATCGACTCCCTTGAAGCGCGGATAATTCCTAAAAAAAGCAAGACAGCTATCGCACAGCAAATTAAGGACTGTGACGATCTGGCAGAATTGGCTATTAGCAAAAGAACTGAACATAGGATTCAGTCTTCTACTCAAAAGATTAATCTCTTTGAAAAAATGGTTACTTCCTATGATTCTTATGAAAGACGTGCTTACTTCATGACGAAAGATCATAAAGTTCAGGAAGATTCCGATGAACGTCAGCACTTTTATGTTTTACATTTCCTGAAAAGCCCAGATGTCTCTTCTATTGATCATTCGTGTGTTAGATATTGTCGTCATTATAAAAAGCGCAAGGAAGTTGAAAAACAAGCGTTATCCATCGCAAAATTGAGAGAATCACGTTCGCAGCAGGCCCTGCGTATTTATGGAGTTGACGCGTGCTCAAACGAAATTGGTTGTCGTCCAGAAGTTTTTGCCCAAGCGTTTAGGTTTTTAAAGCACCATTATGTGGGAGACACTAGTATATATATGGGTAGCGGTTCCTCTCATCCCCTTCGCATTACATACCATGTGGGTGAGGATTTTCTAGATATCATCGATGGTATGCGTGCGATTGATGAAGCGATAAACTTCCTAGGTATCTCCCATGGGGACCGACTTGGACACGCCATGGCGCTTGGGATAGATGCGGATTATTGGTATCGTCAAAGGGACTATACCGTTGTGCTTCCCCGGCAAGATCTTCTCGACAATTGCGCATGGATGATGTCAAAATTAAGTGAATGTGGTTGCAATGCTATGCCAATTGTCGCCAAAATCTATGATGAGTTTAAGACTCAGCTTCACTATATCTACCAGAAAAATATGATGTTTACGCCCAAAGACTGGCGTATCGATTATAGAGACTATATTGATTCCTGGCGTCTGCGTGGTGACAATCCCTACTTATACTATGAGATTATTAATCATGAACTTTATGCAAAAACTATCTCAAGTCACAATCCAACCCAGGGTTCCTATTACAGCAATCCTACAATAGGACCGTATGCAGTTAACATGCCAGAAAACGAAATGTTGAGAGAAATCCGTAGAGACAATCAGCTGGCGGGTTTTCTTTTCAATTGTTATCATTTTAACCCCAAGGTACGAAAATGCGGAAATGAAATAGTGGAATACCAAGTAACTCCAGGTTATATTGCCGCAGTCAGATATATTCAAGCCTATATGCGCAGATGTATAGCAAAATTGAATATTGGTATCGAGTGCAATCCATCGTCAAATGTCATGATCGGTGGATTCAAGCGGTACGATCGGCACCCAATTCTTACGTTTAACAGCTTTGGTTTAGGTGAAGAACAAGAAAATCCACAAATGTTTGTATCCATTAATACTGATGACCAAGGAGTATTTGACACATCGCTGGAAAACGAATATGCGCTTCTTGCGTGTGCTTTGCAAAGCGATAAAGATGAAAACGGTAATCACAAATATAATACGATGCAGATTTACAACTACCTCGATTCAATTCGGAAAATGGGGATAGAGCAGAGCTTTAATTATCAAGGTCGTTTTTAGTGGCAAACTGAGAGGTGGCGGGTTTAATCCAAAAACGGTAGGATAATCTGAGTGTGTGTGAAAATTGAAAGGCAAGGTATTTGATCGAGGAGGAAGGGAAGGATCAAGCTATGCACGAAGGACACAGAAGCAGATTGAAAAATCGATTTCGTCGAAGACGGACCGGACGGCTTTGAAGACCATCAAATCTTAGAACTTCTGTTGTTTTACGCCATCCTAGATAGGATTCCAATGGACTTGCCCATTCTCTGATCAAAAAATATGGTTCTTTGTCTGGGGTTTTGGAAGTAGATCCTAAAGACTTAGCTACAATTCCAGGTTTAGGGGGAAACTCAGCCTTATTGTTAACGCTTATACCTTCTCTGGCGCGGATTTATTTTAAAGATCCGAGGGATATAAGACCTGCCCTAAACACTACAGCTAAAGCAGGAGAGTATGTATGGGCAGAGCAGCAGGGCAAAGAATGAAGGGGTAAGGATCCGGTAGAGGGAGCCGACTCAGGAATCCGCTGGGTTTGGGGGATCAACAGCTCAGGAGAGTCAGAGCGCAACGCTGGTCAGGGATTTCACAGAGGATGTGCTGGAGCGAAGTTTAAGATTTTTATTAGTTAAATCCAAATGGTAACTTATTGTCTGTTGACTTATTGTCTGAAATTCGTACAATTCATATTGGGTGATTATATGAATTTATTGCATGTATTTGCAGGCAATCTAAAGCGATACCGGTTACACCTTGGTTTATCACAAGAAGAGTTTGCTGATAAAGCTGGTTTACATCGGACATATATTAGTGCAGTTGAGCGTGAAAAGAGAAGCATTGCAATTGACAATATTGAAAAAATCGCAAGGGCATTAGAGATAGATGCCTATTTGCTGTTTGTAGAGGAAACTCGTGATACGACTGCAAAGGAGGTGAGATAATGCCTTGTGCTGTGGTAGATTTGTTTTGTGGCATCGGAGGACTAACGCATGGTCTCATACAATCAGGGTTACAGGTGATAGCAGGATTAGATATTGATGATACTTGTCGATATGCTTATGAATCGAACAACAATGCTATGTTCATTGAAGCCGATGTCGGGCAATATCCTTCTGCTGACATTGAAAATATGTATCCGGATGGAGTAGTGCGTGCTTTGGTTGGATGTGCTCCTTGTCAGCCTTTTTCAAGATATACACAACGGTATAGGAAAGATGGACACAAAGGAAATAAATGGAAATTACTTTATTCTTTTTCGGATAAAGTCCGCGAAATTTTGCCAGAGATTGTTTCAATGGAAAATGTTCCGGAATTGGCTTCTGAAGATGTATTCAATGATTTTAGAAGCTCATTAATAGAAATGGGATATAACGTGTCGTGGAGCATAGTTTATTGTCCTGATTATGGTGTACCACAGAAAAGAAGAAGATTAGTGCTCCTTGCATCAAGATTAGGACTAATTACGTTAATAGAGCCCCAATATACTTTTGAAACGTACCTGACGGTAAGAGATACAATCGCAGAACTTCCGGCTATTGAAGCAGGCCAGTCTTCAGAGACTGACCCTTTGCACTGTGCCGCTCATCTATCAGAGGTTAATCTTGAACGAATAAGACAATCTCGTCCGGGCGGGTCATGGAGAGATTGGGATGAGGCATTACAATTGACTTGCCATAAAAGGGAAAGTGGTAATACATACCCATCTGTATATGGGAGGATGATTTGGGATGAACCGTCACCAACTATAACCACACAATTCTTTGGTTATGGCAATGGTAGATTTGGCCATCCTGAACAGAATAGAGCATTATCTATACGTGAGGGAGCAATGCTGCAGTCATTTCCAGGTAACTATGCTTTTTCGCCAGCAAATGCAGAAGTGAGCAAAAAAGCTCTTGGTATTCACATTGGAAATGCTGTACCTGTGAATCTTGGGAACGCCATAGGCCTCAGCATAATTCGACATATTGAGGAGGTTGAACAGAATGGCTAGGAGAATAAAGTCAATATCTACGGAACAAAAAACCAAGGCAGAAGCTCAACTAAAGGATCTTCAGCGGCGTGTCGATTATGATACAAAAGATTATACTGTCGAATTGATTGTAGAAAAATTTAAGCGAGGTGAATTTTTCGTTCCCGGATATCAAAGAGACTTTATATGGTCGGATAAAAATAGAGCATCTTTTATAGAATCGGTTCTTTTGGGGCTTCCTATACCATTTATGTTTTTTGGTGACTGTGAAGATGGGAAAATGGAAATCATTGATGGTGTCCAAAGAATTAATACATTAGTGACTTTCATTGAAAACCAGTTGCTTTTGCAGGATCTACCCAAATTAACTGAACTCAATGGTTTTAGTTTTGCAGATCTTTCTGAGCCTCAACAGAGAAGATTTAACAATAGGAGTCTACGTATTGTAGTATTGGATAACAATACTCCTGATGAACTTCGACAAGATATTTTTAGCCGTGTTAATAGATCTGGTAAAAAAGTAAATGACTCGGAATTCCGTCGTGGTACATATCCGGGCCGATTTACAAAATTTATAGATAACTGTGCAAAAGATCCGTTGTTCATAAAGATATGCCCAGTATCGGAAATGCAGGAAAAACGGCATGAGCGTTTTGAGTTAATTTTGAGATTTTTCGCGTATGTAAATGATTATACTTCTTTTGACCACCAGGTTGCCCCATTCTTGGATGCGTTTTTGGTTTCAAACCAGACTACATTTAATAAAGACGTTTATCGTACAGAATTTAGCAAGATGTGCAAGTTTGTTGAGGAATACTTCCCCTTTGGATTTGCTAAGATAGAAAATGCAACCACTACCCCAAGGGTTAGATTTGAAGCTATCTCTGTCGGTGTTGCTCTTGCCCTAAGAGAAAGCCCTGAATTAAAGGTATCCTCTGTAGATTGGGTAGATTCTGAGACATTTGAAGAACTGACTACATCGGATGCCAGCAATAATCAAGGCAAATTAAAGAGAAGAGTAGAATACGTAAGAGATCAGCTACTGTCAGGTACCGTGCATGAATAATACAATGATACTTTACGGTGATCGAAAATCGGAGATTGAGTTCTATTATTCTATAATGCTGGAAATAGAACTCAATAGTCAAAGGATTCGAACCTTGGATAACACAAAGTTTCTGCGTATATTGAAATCTAACTTTCTTCTTATGTTATACAATTTGGTAGAGGCTTGCATAGTGAGTGGAATGATGGAAATATATGAGAACCTGAAAACTAATTCAAGTAGTTACGCAAACCTTATTGCTGAAATTCAAACAATATGGTCTAATCATGAAATTGGTAAGATTTATTCAAACATAGCTGGGCGAAAGGCGTATGAAGATCGTGTACAAGCAATTATCACGCAAGTAATTACAAATCAACCAATTATTTTAAGTCGTGAAGCATTGGGGATAAGTGGGAATCTTGATGCCAGGGTTATAAAAAGACTTTGTGATAAACATAGAATTGGATATGTTGCTTCTGATGATGATGGTTGCCTTAAAACCGTTAAAGATAAGAGAAATAATCTTGCGCATGGTGATGAATCCTTTGGCGACTGTGCCCGGGATATGACTTTAACGGACCTTGAGCATATAAAAGATGAAGTATGCAAATTTGTTAAGAGCATTCTTGATGGGATGAAGGAATACTACGATAACAAACAATATTTATTAAATGGAGTTTAGTAAGGATGATGAAGAGGAATACTGCAGATACCTCCTCATCTGTGGCTCGGAGAAACCCCTCTGGTTACACCATCAGAATTAAAGAGAATGTAATCAATAAGGAATGGGAAATAACAAGCTAGTTGGTCATCATAACGAATGATGTGGCTGAAACATTTCCCTTCATCAAGAAGCATGCAAATAGAGCAAAAGCCTAGTTTACACTGGTTTTTGCTCTATTTCCAATATGGAGATTCATGTTAGTTCTTGTTCTAAATTACTAAAGATATCCGTATTAAAAAAGTCCGACAGAGAGATTTCTAAACCATCACACAACTTTTTAATGGTCACAATACCAGGGTTCAGGCTCTCATTATTTAGGATGCTTTTTATAGTCGATTGTGGTACGGCGGCACGATAGCTCAAAGCATTGGGCGTTATATTCCGTTCTTTGCATAGTTCAACAATTCTGTTCACTACTGCCTGTCTCGTATCCATGAATACACCTCCTAGTGAGTTATCACTAATAAAAGCATACAGAAGAAGAATAAGTTTTGTTAGTGATATAGCACTAAGGTATATTATGTGTCATAATTAGTTATATAACACTAATTGCAGAGAGGTGTATTTGCTTGCCAGACTATAAGGAAATGTATTTCAACTAGCCGCCAAAGTTGCAAATGCCGTTGATATTCTTGTAGAAGCGCAGCAGCAAGGAGAATCCGATTATTCTAAAGAAGAGAGCCCTGTTATTCTGCTTAAAAATTCTAGACCAGATGAGAAGGGTACTGATCAAGCATGATGATCAATTGTAGGGAGAGCATGCCTTTGATGAGTACGATTAGAGAGGTAAATAATAATGGACGAAGTAAAGGTATCAAAAGCTAGCTTTATTCAGTGGTTCGCACCGCTAATTAATGCTTTAAGGGAACTGGGTGGTTCGGCAACTCCTGAGAAGGCTCGCGATCAAATTGCCCGAGACCTCAATTTAGGTAGCGATGTTGTTACTGAAACAAGGGGAAAAACAGGGGGTAAAAAATTTGCCAATGAGGTTGCTTGGGCTAGGAATTATTTAGCATATGAAGAGTTGATTGATAAGTCCGTCAGAGGAGTCTGGACACTTACTCCCAAAGGTATGGAAGTGGAACTGACAGATGAAATGGCTAGTGAGATCTTCTTCAAATGGGTTAATATTCTCAAGGAGCGTCGTGAAGGAAATCAAGATCCTACAACTATGCAAAACCGGTCAGACAAGAAGCTTTATTGGATGTATGCTCCAGGTGAAGGCTCCAATATGTGGAATGAATTCTATGACAATGGATATGTGCATTGGTTGGGATGAATTGGGAGATTTTAAGCAATACCCTACCAAAGAATCCATGAAAGAAAAAATGAAAGTCATTTACGGCGAAGAATACTCCTATAAGAACGCTGGACACGCAACGTGGCAGTTTGCTAATGAAGTAAAAATAGGTGACGTCATTTTCGTCAAGAAAGGCATAAAAAAGATTATCGGCCTCGGCGTTGTTACGTCGGATTATATCTTTGATGAATCGAGAGAAGAGTATCGCCATATTCGCACTGTAAATTGGACGCATAAGCGATGCCTCACTTGGCGGTGGTTTCTGTGTTGGCCATAGCTATTTTTGTACTGGGGATGTTATTAATGATGGGTGGCTGTCCGATTTAGTGGAATATGAACTTATACCGCTGATCAAAGAATACTGGTTTGACGAGCCATCGAAGGTGGAACACTGGTCTCAAAAATTACGTGGTGCATTACATGATTAGGATGAAAAATGTTTATTATATGCTGGCTTACGCCTATCAAACACTGAATGAAGAAGGATTCAGCAGTGTTAAATCCGAGGACTTTGAAAACGTCCATGATTTAATGGCGGCGATTCTGATTCGCGGTGTTTCTAATCAAATAAAGCGGGGATTGCATAGAGATTTTGTCAGACAGACAGAAATTCTTGGTAATTTACGAGGCAAAATTGACATCACAAATTCTGTTAAGCATCAGACTATGTTGCAACGACGCATGGTCTGTCAGTATGACTTGTTCTCTGAAAATACATTGCTCAACCAAATATTAAAAACCACCCTACACCTATTAATACGCTGTGGGGACGTAAAAACAGAAAATCGTAAAGCACTGCGCAAGACTTTGCTCTTTTTTGAAAATGTCAGTATGCTCGATGCCTTTCATATTAATTGGAGTGCTCTTAACTATCACCGTAATAATTCAACCTATAAATTGTTGATCAATATCTGTTGGCTAGTCATCAAAGGGGGAATAAATCAGGCCGCCTCGTTTTATAAGGCGGCCTGAGCCCTGGAATAGTCAGGGATAAGTTTTATTCTTTTTGTCTGGAAGTTTATGCTATAATAGTTACAACAGGTTGTCGAGGGACGGTTGGCCACACCCTTTTAGAAAGGGGGTGGTAGGATGATCTCAATGGTTGAGGCGATGTATCTCATGATTGCATTTGCTACACTCGTTGTTATGATCATGAAAAAGAAATAACCGCCCCTGCCAAGGACTGCGGTTATTTCTTATAACCTCTGATTCTGGCTAACCGTTCGGTTAGACAATCTGCCGGGCTGGCGTGCTAGCAACATGTCAGTCCTTATTTAATATTATATCCATAGATTGTAAAATATGCAACCAGGTCACATAGGGTTTATTTCTGATGATTTCCGCTTCGATTTTAGCTGCTGCACTGGCAGAGGTTTACTAGAATAAGAACGACTATCATTAAAAAAATTGAAAAATTACATGAAGAGGCATAGGGTTATGAATAGTGAAGAATTAAGAAATGCAGTAAGAAGTGCGGCCTATGAGATTCTCAAGACAGAGGTTGCAATTGCTCCAGTTGATTTGTTCATTAAGATTGGAATCCTAACGAAAAAGGATTATGAGGACTGGCGGATGGGAAGGGTTGCTTACCTCGAAAAGGTTTGTATAGCTAACTTGAATAAATTAACAGTTGCCCTTGATGAGCTTCGGAAATACGCACAGGAAAACAACTTAAAATCCTCGAAAACTGTTTATATGAAATGGGGTAAAGGAAGAAAGACGCAGCTGAGATTTAGTAAAACCAATAACTCAAGAATTGAAGAGACCTATTCTACTCATTTCGTTAACACCGAAAAGGCTGCCAGCCTTAAGAAAAGCAGAACCGAGAAGGAAAACCATAATCAAAGTCCGACTGTTACTGATATATGTGAAATACCCAGAGGTCATGCAAAAGTATCGCTTTGAGCTGATGCAGGAGCCAGAGCGCTGATGATTAAATGCGCACTAGAAGAAAACTATTGTTTTCTGAAGGATGAAGAGTGAAGATGTACTCGGCGGAACATGCTTACGGGCAGTCACTTTTTGTCGTTCCGCGTCGGGTCCAGGAACCTGCGCGGAACGACAAGTTCCGCCGATTTCAATCCTTTAACTCGAAGGATTTAACAGAGGTCACTTCCCCTGATTTCTACGATTATATTGTCATTGACGAATTCCATCACGCTGCTGCCCCATCCTACCAGGAACTTTTGGAGTATTATCAGCCGAAGGTGTAGCTCGGACTAACGGCAACCCCTGAGAGAACGGACGGCCGAAGCATCTATACATATTTCCAGGGCAGAGTTGCTGCCGAATCCGCTTATGGGAAGCTATTGAACGGAAATTGCTCAGTCCCTTTCATTATTTTGGGGTAACGGATAATGTTGACCTTAGTCAGGTTCACTGAGTTGCTGGAAATTACGATGAGCGGGAACTGGAGAACCTCTATGTTTTTGAAAAGGCCATTGCCGAAAAACGGGTTGGTTATATTATCAGCGCTCTGGAAAAGTATTGTCTGGAACCTGGGGAGATCATTGGAATTGGTTTTTGTTTAAATAAAAGACATGCTGAATTTATGGCAGGTTTTTAATAAAGTGGGGATTCCTTCAGAATTTCTGGTGGCGGAATCGGAGAGTGCTGTGAGGGATAGCGTGAAGCGGCGTCTGGTTACGAAGGAAATCGCCTTTGTTTTTGTGGTGGAGTGTGGAAAATGAGGGAGCCGCTGCCGGGGTTTGTGCTGAAGAAGACGGTGAAGGTCTTACCATGAACATTGCAAGATCTTAATTATTAATCCGTAAATTTGTCTTGATAGCGGGAGGCCATTCTTTTAGCATATTAGCCATGTTTTGCAGCATTACCTGGGCAGCCGCCCTGTTTGTTTCCTTTTGTTCCGGGTCTATTTTGGCTAAGGCGGTAAGACTTCTCAGCAGCTCTTCAAAGGTCTTGCGGATGTTTTCGCGGTGAATGGAAAATTGGGCGTCGTAGGGTATGCTGGAGTTTTTGGCCTGTGCCGTTTTGAGCTGTTCTTCCAGCTCGCTGATTTTCTCGGCTGAGGGAGCCGCTTCTGTAACTTCCTTCAGTTCCGGCTGCTTTTCAGCGACTTTATCAAGCTCCTTTTGATACTTTAGTTTAAAGTCATCCACCTGTTTCTCCAGATCTTGGGTCTGGTTGCTTAAGCGGGCAATTTCCCTGTCTTTGCCGTCCAGTTCCTTTTTAAGGCTTTCTTTCTCCTCAATGGCCTGAGCTTTTTCTGCTTGGGCCTGATCTCTGTCCTCAATCGCCTGGTTCTTTTCGTTGACTGTTTGCTGCAGCTCCCGGGTGGACATATTTTCAATTGCATTGTCTTCAACGAATTTCTCCCGCTCTTCTTCAGGGACACCTAAGAGGATAAGGGCTTGGGAGTATGTCAAATTGTGCAGCGTTGCATAATTTGAACTGTTGTTTCCTTCGGAAACGTCGAGGAGTTTGGGGCCGTACTCCTTATAGATTTGCATGAGTCTGGTGGCGGTGCTTTGGGAGTAACTGACCGATTCTTTCAGCCACTGGCCCCATTCCCCATGCTTGAGTAAAGCCTTGGCTTCTGTCAGACGCCGGCCGATCTCAACGGAGTTGATAAGCACGGTTTTATGGGTGTGATCTTTAAGCATGTTAATCTCAGCTGCAATCACGAGGGGCGTACGTTCGTTGACCACATTATTCATCTCGGTTTTCCATCCTTTATCCATAACTATATGGATAGAATATGTGGTCGGGTCTTTGAAGGTGATTTTTAGATGAGGTACACTGCTTCGGGTGATTTGTAAGGTACCTGTTAAAAAACGTTGATTTGATGAGGCATGGAGCTCTCCTTTTCCGTGTGGGCAGGGAGAAGTAATCTTTGAAGGAGAAATTGCCTGGGTGTTGAACAAATCAGACCGCCTCGTGGTATGAGGCGGCCTGAACCCTGTGAATAGTCAGGGATAAGTTTCATTATTTTGTCTGTAAAATTATGCCATAATACTTGTAACAGGTTGTAGAGGGACGGTTGGCCACACCCTTCAGAAAGGGGGTGGTAGGATGATCTCATTGTTATGATCATGAAGAAGAAATAACCGCCCCCCGGCCGGATGGCGGTTATTTCTTATAACCCCAAATTCGGGCTAACCGTTTGGTTAGACAACCTGCCGGACTGGCGTGATTGCAACACGTCAGTCCTTTTATAATATTATACCCATGAATTGTAAATTAGGCAACCAGCACACCTATAGCTGAAGCCTCTTTTGGCAAGACTCTGGATATGACCTTGAAAGAACTGCAGAAACCTGGAATAGATCAGTAGAGACAGCAGGGAATTGGCAGAAAAGTGGAGAATTCTGTAGGATGATGATATGAAGGTGAATCTTTACAGATAAACTACAAGTTTTGAGGTAGACCATGAAACTTTTTGAAATGATACCCGAGAGGTTCTTCCAGCTTTTCACGGGAAAAAACAGACAAGTCTATGCTGAAGCCCTCTTGCTCCTTTATGAACAACATAACAGCAACCGTTTCGGAATCGAATATGACCTGATGCGTGACCTATTTCAGGAATTGATTGAGACCCAGCAGGAGTTGGGTTACGCCTTCGATTCTGAGGAAGATCAAATTGACACGGGTGCTTCCGCATTGGTTGAACCTGATTTGAGCGAAATGGATCTTTTCCGTGCCCAGGCGAATACGATCTTGCGACGCTTGAAGAACCTCGGCTGGTTGGAAGTGGAAACCAGAGATAACTTCAAGCAGTATATCGTACTGCCCCATTATTCAAGCCGGATTCTCCAAGTGCTGAAGGAACTTTGCGAAGAGCGGACTGTTGAGTTACAGCGATTCGCCTTTGTGACCTACCAGCTCTTAACCAGTGAGGAAGCCAAGCGGCGGCCTGCTTTCGCGATGATCGAAGCGGAGAAAATGACGGAACAGTTCATTGGGGAGCTGACGATTCTGGTCAATAACATGAAGCATCATGCCGAGCAAGTGGCGGCTAAAGCCAGCCTCCAGGAAGTCTTGGATCATCATTTTGACGAGTATAAAACCAAAATTGTCGACCGCAGTTATCATCGTCTGAAAACTTCCGACCATGTCTCCCGTTACCGTCATCAGATCTTGGACTGTGTTCAAACCTGGTTAATGGACTCTGCTTTTTTTCAGGAAGCTATTGAAGATGGGCTGCGCAGTGAATTTTTTACAACCCGTGCAGACGCGGAATATAAGCTTCGCGCCGCACTTTTGACCATAGAAGAAGTTTATCGGGAATTAGATGAGGTCTTTAACCGGATTGACCTGCGTCATAATCAATATTTGCGTGCCTCTTATGACCGGGCCCGGTACTTAAGCCAACATTCGCAAGGGGTGGATCAACGGCTGGCCGGGATCTTAGATTGGCTGTCCGCACGAGGCCGTCAGGGGGATCGGGAAGCGGTTAAAATTCTCGGGCCGGAGGGACTGCATTTTCTGACCATTTCTCAACTTTCGGATTCGTCCCTTCTTCCTGCCCGTAAAAAACGTGCCCCCTTGCAGCCCACTGATTATGAAGTCCTGGAAATTCCGGAAGGTCTTAAAAATGAGCTTCGGGAAAAGTCCCTGGCTAAAATGCGCCACAGCATCTCCCGGGATAAGGTTAGATCCTATGTTCTAGAGCGCTTGGGACAAAGGGAAGAGATGGGGATCTCGGAATTGGCCCCCCAGACACTTGAAGAGTTCCTCTATTTAACCTATGTTTACTTATACGGTTATGATGGGGAGACGGGCTATATTCTGGATCGAAGAAATAAGCGCATCTTAGACATCGGAGGCTACCGCTTCTATGATCGTCAGATTCGCCGCGTACAAGTAAGGAAGGGAGGCACGCGCCGTGTTCGAAACTCTCAGTGAACAAGAACGGGAAAAGTTACGTGATCTGATCAATCGTTTGCTTAAGGTGAACTTTTTAATCAAGGAATTGGAACGGGAGCGCTATCAGGCAGCCCGAAAACTCCGTCCTCAACTTGAAGAATTCTTTAAGTTCTTAAATTGGGATTTCCAACTGGATGACCGGCATGAGTTCGTTTTCGCTTTCTCCAAGGATGGTGCCCACCGGCTGAAATTGACCAGGGATGAAAGCATTGCCCTCTTAGTGCTGCGCCTGATTTATCAGGAGAAACGTCAAGGGGTCATTCTAACCGAGTTTCCTCTCACCACGAAGTATGAAATCCGGGCTAAATATGAAACCTTCCGACTTCCTTTCCCGGGAAAGACCCGTTTTCTGGAACTGATCCGACTCTTTACCCAATATAAGCTTCTCCAGCCCCTGGATGAAGAGGTAAACCTGGATGATTGTCGTTTCAGGCTTTTTCACACCATGCTCTATGCTTTAGATGCGGATTCCATCGAGAGAATCCATGAGCGAATCAAGGCCTATGACCTAGAACTCGATGAAGAGGAGTTATTCGATGAAGTGGATGAAACAGCTGCGGCTCGTTAACTGGCACTATTTCCAAGATGAAATCCTGGAATTTGGCAAGCAAACCCTTATTTCCGGGCGCAACAGTGCCGGGAAATCAACCATCATTGACGCTATGCAGGTGCTTTTTATTGCCGACCTGCGTCAGATTCGCTTTAATCCTGCGGCTCATGAGGAAGCTAAACGCTCCATTATCAACTATCTGAGAGGGAAAATCGGCAGCGACGAAAAATCCTATGTTCGGGAACGGGATTTTACGACTTATATTCTCGCCGAGTTTTATGATGATAAAACCCGGGAGTCCTTTGTTGTGGGAACGGTTTTGGATGTCTATAGCGATAACAAAATTGATGACGAACACTTTATTCTTCCCGACCTGAAATTCTCCCAACTTGAGTTAAAGAACGAAAAAGGGAGATTTCGGAACCGGGAAGAATTCCATAGCTATGCCCTGCGCCTACGACCGAAAGGCCAGTTTTACCGGGTCAAACTCGAATATCAGAAAGCCTTCCGCAGTCGGATGGGACAGCTGGAACCGCGCTTTTACCGCACCTTTTTGCGTGCCCTATCCTTTAAGCCGATTCAAGATATTCGTGAGTTTGTCTACATGTATATTCTCGATGCTAAAGAGCTTCAACTCCAGGTGATGAAAGAGAACTTTGATCTTCATGAACGCTATCAAAGAGAACTTGAAGCGCTTCTGGAGCGGCAGACCGTCCTCGACCAGATTGCCCGACAGCATGAACAAGGAATCAGGTTTCGGGATATCGTCGTGACTCAGGAGTACGCTATTCGTGGCCTTAAACATCTAGTGCTTACGGAAGATCTGGCTTTAGTTAATCAGACTTTGGTGTCAGAAGGACGCCGGTTGGAGGACTTGCAGGCACAAATTACTCTTTCCGACGAGCAGCACCGTGAAGCCCGGAGTCGTGCCGAAGAAAATCTGCAGAAGTATTCGACCCATGAGCTCAAGAAAGAACAGGAACAATTGACAAAGTCACTCCAGGAACTTCGTCGGGACCTCCAGGAGAAACAGCGTTACCTGCAGATCTTTGAGTCCAAAGTCAAGCGGGAAATTACTTTGCTTGAGAACCTCAAATCTTCCATGGATTTGACCACTGATTTCTGGAAAAAAGATGATCACGATGAATTGCAGAAAGGGATCGATGCCCTGCAGGGAGCGCTTTTAAATTGCCAGGCGGCAGAAATCCAAAGCTCATCCTTTGAAGTGGAAACGATTGAGGAAAGCTTCCGAACAACAGGACAGTTTTTGGCGGGGCTCCAAAAGCGATTTCTCCAGGCTCAGACCCGGTTGGAGGACAAAATAAGGGAGCAGGAAACCCTCCAAACCGGTCTAATTCAAGATATCCGCGGACTGGAGCAAAAGAAGAGACCCTATAAGGAGGAGATTCTGCGCTTAAAAGCCTTGCTTGAAGAGCGTCTGGCCGGACGATCCCCCGTCTGGATTTTCTGTGAAGAGCTGGAAGTCCTCGATGAAGCCTGGCGCAATGCCATCGAAGGCTATCTCCACACCCAAAAGTTTGACCTGCTTGTAGAACCGGAGGTTTTTGCTGAAGCCCTTCACCTCTATGAGCAAGAAAAATGGGCCCATCGCCTGGAGGGTGTCGGGCTTGTGGATACGGACAAGGAAAAACGCTACAGGGGGAATCAAGACCGAGGGTCCCTGGCAACCCTGCTTCAAACTGAGAATCCCGTGATCCAAGCCCGGATTGATCATTTATTGGGCAGGGTCATACAGGCCCAAGATGAACAGGAACTGCGTCAGTATCCGACGGCCATCACTCAGACCTGTATGTCCTACAACAACTTGGTAGCCCGTCAAATCCCGAAAGCTCGTTATGAGGTGCCCTATATTGGTTCACAGGCCATTGTCCGGCAGCTCGAAATTAAACGGAGTGAGCTGGAAAAGACGGAAGCATTGCTAAGAGAATTGCAGCGACAACGCGATGTTACTCGCCATTGGGTTGACAATTTAGCGGACCGTGGAAGCCTCTATGACAACTTTGCTCATGGTCTCGAACTCCCGGGGGCGGTGCGGAGTTTAGAAAATGGGCTTGAAGAGCTGCAAACCAAGCTGGACAACCTGGATCTCAGTGAAGTAGACCGGCTTAAAGCAGAATATGATGCCTGGCGCAAGCGAGAATATGACCTTGTTAAAGCGATGAATCAGCTGAGTGCCCAAGAAGCTTTACTGAAAAAGAGCATTACTGAAAACCAAACCAACCTCTACATCATTTCCCGGAGGGCTGAGGAAGCCCAAGCTCATTGGGATTCCTGGAAAACCAGCTATGGGCCGGAATATTGGGACAAAGCAGAGGAACGCTGGCAAGAGGCCTCGAAACAAGAGCTGGCGGCTGCGACGAAACTCACCAATTGGGAAAACAGCCAAAAGGGCAATGCAACCCGTCGGGACCAAGAGTTTAAGAAACTCCACGAGCTGCGTCAGACCTATAATATTCGCTACACTTACAGTGGAGATTTGGACGCTGAAGATAACACTTCCTATCAAAGCCTTCTCGATGAAGTGGCAGGCGTGAACATCCCGGAATACCAGGAAAAACTAACTGCAGCCATGCAGCAATCGGAAGAAGAATTTAAGTCTGACTTCATTGCCAAGATGCGCGAAGCCATAGAAATGGCCCGTTATGAATTTAACCAGCTGAACCTGGCCCTCAAATCATTCCCCTTTCACGAGGATAAATACCACTTTGAAGTCCGGCCCAGCGATAAATATAAACGGTTCTATGAAGTGATTATGGACCCCAATATTATTGAGCGCGGTTCTTTGTTTGATGCTCTGGTCGATGAAAAAGCAGATGCTCTTCATGAACTCTTTGAACGGCTCGTGCGCGGTGAAGCCGGGGATCAAGAAGAATTTACGGATTATCGGCGCTATCTTGATTTTGACATTGCCGTCACCAGCAAAACCGGGCGTTACCTCTTCTCGCAGGTTCTCAAAGAGAAATCCGGCGGAGAAACCCAAACCCCTTTCTATATTGCGGTATTAGCTTCCTTCTATCATCTCTATAACTCCGGGAAAACCCTGCGCTTGGTGGTCTTCGATGAAGCTTTCAACAAAATGGACGAAGAGCGGATTCAAACCAGTTTGCGCTTGATTAAGCAAATGAACCTGCAACTCATAGCCGCGGTACCCGATGAAAAGATGCAGCATATGGCCCCGGAAGTATCGACGACGCTGATCGTCCATCGGGAAGGGCATCACTGCTTCGTAGATATGATCAGTCGTGCCGAGATTTTGGATAATCTCAAGGAAACAGAGGAAAGGGGAGAGACTGGAGAGACCGAAGAAAACATAGAGGATAAAGAACACCCTGGAAACAAGGAAAAAAACGTGGACAAGGATAAGCATGATCAAACCTCTCCCCAAAGCGGTGGTCTTTTCGCTGATGAACCAAGTTTGTTTGACAATTAATCTTGAAATTTCCATGTGTATGTTGGAGAAGGGAGGAGGGCAAAATGGCACAGAAATCCGTTGATCAGTACAAACGAAGGATTCTCTCACTACTGTTAAAAAAATACGAGCGCAGTCAGTCCTTCCAGGCCGGAATTCCCGGTAAACAGCGACCCCAAATGACCATTAAAGGTTCAGAACTGGCCAAGGATTATGACGATGAGATGGATTATCGAAAACGAGAATTGATCCACAATGCTCTCCAAGAACTCTGTCATGAGGGAATCACAGAAGTCACGTGGCCTAAGCACAAGGAGAATATTGAAGTAGGAAAAGTCTACCTTAACTTTGAGGGAGTGGAGAGAGCCTATCTGCATACCGGTGAAAAACCTAAAGGCGATAAAATTCGCCAACTTGCAGAGCTCTTAATTCCTCTAGTCGATCATCCCTGGGACTGGGTTCGAACTTGGGGAGAAGAGACTTGCAGGAAGCTTGAAGAAAGAAGACCTTCCGGGCTAGACTTAGACGATCATCAGGGATATCGGGACCTGGTTCAGGTTCTTCTGGCACTCCCCGGGCTGGAGGAGAATACTCCCAAACGAGTTCTCAGCCAAAAGCTTTTTCAAGACAGCAAGCGCTTTGAACAAGGTGTCGAACGGCGTTTGCTGAGCCTGTTGCGCAAAATGTATCCCGAAGAATTAGAGAACGATGAGGATTATCTGGATCAAGTGGGAATTGTCGAAAATCCAAAAATGACACTGGTTTTTGGCTCCCTTGAAATAGAAATGCAGACTGAGTTAGTTGGTAACTCAGCAACTGGAGAGGACAGGGCAAAGAGCGTTGGGTTTAACTTTAAGGCCTTCCAAGGCGGACTTGGACTATCCGCAGAATCCATCAAAGAGCTCTCCATCCGGGACATTCCTGCCAGAACAATTCTCCTTGTCGAAAATCTCACGACTTACCATGAAGTGATTCGACATCCAGTCCAGCTTTCTGCGCCGCTGCTTGTCATCTATACAGGAGGTTTTCCCCATAAGTCTACCCAGAGACTCCTTAAGAAAATTTCCACCTTTATCGAGACTCAGAACCCTCTGTCGCTGGAAGCAATTTATCACTGGGGGGATATCGATTACGGGGGAATTCGAATCTTTGAGTATTTGAAAGAGAACTTCTTTCCTTCCTTACGGCCCTACCGAATGGATGTCGTGACTTATTTGGACTATGTAACTAGCGGACTCTCCTTTGGGGAAGAACAGTGTCTGAAGCTTGAACAGTTGTTGACGTTACCCGGTTATGAGACATGGCATCCTGTAATTACGGAACTTTTGCGGCATAGGAAACGGGTGGAGCAGGAAAGTATCCGGTAGATATTAAATTCAAGCATCTTGGTCAGTGCTACGGGTTGCCCATGACGCATAGATATCCAAAATTAGGATAAAATATGCTTGGTTACTTAAGATTGCTATTCTTGCAAGTAAGTGAAGCTTTCCTTCAAACAAATCAGGCCGTCTCGTGTTATGAGGCGGCCTGAACCCTGTGAAAGTCAGGGATAAGATACATCTTTTTGTTGGAAGATTAGGCTATAATACTTGCAACAGGTTGTCGTGGGACGGTTAGCCACACCCTTTTAGAAAGGGGGTGGTAGGATGATCTCAATGGTTGAGGCGATGTATTTAATGATTGCATTTGCTACACTCGTTGTTATGATCATGAAGAAGAAATAACCGCCCCAGGCTAGGATGGCGGTTATTTCTTATAACTCCAATTCGGGCTAACCGTTGCGGTTAGACAATCTGCCGGGCTGGCGTGATTGCAACACGTCAGTCCTTTTATAATATTATACCCACGGACTGTAAAATATGCAACCGGGTCACACAGGGTAACACTGAAGAGAGAAAAATGAGATCAGTTCTTTTTGACAGCCTTTCTTAGGTCGTTTTTAAGTCCTTGATGATAGCCAGAAGATGTTTTTGGAGGAGTCGAGGGGCATGAAAAGACAAGGGTACTGGATGTGTAACTGTTGAATATGTAAATTGTAAATGGCAGGAACCTGATGGAAGATATTATTCATTTAATAAATAAGTAGGAAGGTCAGATTATTCGAGGTCTGGCCTGAATTGTTTCTATTGAATTATATTTTAGAAAATTAGGGAGGAAATGAAAGGGTGATGTTGACTAGACATAACTTTATTTTGAGGTGGATGACTCCAATAATTCTAGATATAATCAGAGAAAGCCCAAAAAGCAAAGACCTGCAAAAGGTGGCTAATTCTTAGGTGAAATACATATTTTATGGTGTGCAAAATAGAATACAAATAATTAATTGCACAGGTTTTATATGAGGAGGCAAAAATATGACCATGATAGAGGAAGGTTACAAGAAAAGATATAAAGCAGGAGAAACTCCTTGGGATCTTGGCAGACCTGATTTTAACCTTATTCAGACAGTAACCACGATGGACATAAATCCTTGTAAAACACTGGAAATCGGCTGCGGTACTGGTAATAACTCCATATGGCTTTCCAAAAACAACTTTGATGTAATAGGTGTTGATACTTCAGAGATTGCAATACAGAAGGCCGTAGAGAAGGCTTCAATTGATAATGTCAAATGCACCTTTATTGTGAATGACATCCTTTCAAACAAGATCGATGGGGCTCCATTTGAATTTGCTTTTGACAGGGGCTGTTTTCATTCATTTAATTCGGATGAGGAGCGGAAGATTTTTACTGAAAAAGTAGCTTCTCTTTTAGAAGATGATGGTCTGTGGCTTAGTCTAGTTGGCAACGCTGATGAAAAACGTGATTTTCCAGGTCCACCGCAGCGTACTGCCAGAGATATTGTTAACACTGTGGAGCCCTACTTCGAGATCCTTTCCCTGGTTTCAGGCAGTTTTGATTCTAACCACCCAAGCCCGCCTAGAGCATGGGTTTGTCTAATGCGCAAAAGGCGTTCAGTATTAAGCGGTAAGATTTAGTGTGATCTTACTCCCTTAAAAGCATATACCTCGCGCCTTTCAGCGCGAGGTATATGCTTGCTTATGGTTGTTGTTACTTTGGCGAGAAGGCTTCCCTGGAATCGTATTGAAGGATGAAGAGTGTGAAGATGAATAAGAGAGTTTATGGGAATATTTCATACAAACTGAGTTGGCAAGGTGAAATTGTTGCTATTCAACCCAGAACCAGAGTCTGGAGATATCTTATGGATAATCGAACCCACTATCACCTGGGGTATAATCTCTTTATTCTAGGTGATAGTGATGAGGGTAAAAAACAGTTTTCGGTGGCAATTTCTGAAAAACAACAGCTCGTTAGCATGTTTCGCCGAGTATGGATATTGGATAAATGAACCTCGATAGCCGGCACCTGAACACTGGTTATAGCATCCAGAACAGCATAGCTGTGATGAGTCCATGCGCCAATACAGAGGCCACGACAAAAAAGCAGAGATCGACCTTTTGCTTGGTTTTCTCTGCAATCAGATGTGACATCATTTCTAAGTTTCTATAATTACATCACTTGGTTACGCGGGAATCCAATCGGTGAGCCATACTCTTCTGGTAATAGACCACAGGCGTTTTTCCGTTACACCATTTTGCATCCGGTAATACCAAACAGTTTCTTCGGCGCGAGCCACCGAAGTCTCTTCATAGCCTGAAATGTTCAGCTTGCTGTTTATTTCAGCTGCATAGACTTCACCCACAGAAGAAAAACCACCTCCTAGAAAGATCACCGTTAAGGCAAAAAAAGAAAAACCAGTTAAAACTCTCTTCATCTTAATAGAGTCCCCTTTCCGTATATTTTGTTTATTTTATTGGCAATGTCAAATACGGCGCACTATCTATTGTCTTTAACTTTAATTTGTATTGGCCATCCACATATAAAGAATAGGTGTTGTCTTCATTGATTATCAAATAGGCATTTTCAGGCGTGACCATATAAAAATCCTCGTATCCCGGTTCAGCCGTGGGAAACCCCGCTGGCTGGAGCACAAATATATACGAAAAACCTAAAACTAACAGCGTCAGACCGCAGATCAACAGGCTTGGTAAAGGATATTGTTTCGGTAATTCTGTATTTAAGACTAAATTAAACCTCTGTTCAATCTTCGAAGATCTTTTTGTGCTGATTAAGGCAGTAGCGTGGGACGGCGTATCAAGGAGGGATTTCTTACAACGTGCCCATTTAATGATTTTTGTGATATTTTCCAGATAATAAAACCGCTTTTCCATATCCCATTGAGCACTAAGTTTTAAATCACATCGAATCTCGAGTATATGATCCAAATCTTTGTTCAGGAGATGAATCAACGGATTCCACCAGAATACTGATAGTATCACATACATCATCAGTTTAACCCAGGCGTCTTTATGTAAAAAATGTGTCCATTCGTGCAGCAGGATGTTCTTAAGTTCACTATCGGAAAGTTCAATATCCGGCAGGAAAATCACAGGCTTAAAGAAACCGGTTACCATTGGGGATATGATCTCAGTAGACTTAATAATTTTTACAGGGCGGCTTCTCCTGCATTCGGCAACAATTTCATTGACTGCTGAGAGTATCTGCGATTCACTTGTTCCAGGAACAAAGGCTATCCTTTTATTGAACCGTATTAATGACCTTATGTATTTTTGAATGTGATAGAAACATCCCCCTGCCCAGATAACAATCAGTATAGTTGCGATATTTACGGTACTGTCGCTGTTACCCACAATGAACAGTGGTTTTGTAAAAGAATCTATCACAGCCGGTAAGATCACTTCAGATCGGATGACAGTTGTGATTGGAAGTTCTATAGAAAACAGCAGCCGAAAAATACTGGCAAACACCAAAAAAAGCAATGGAAAAATGCTGAAATAAATAATAAAACTGTCACGTCGCCTTATCAGCGCTACAACGCAAATAAATACGTTGCACCATAGGATAGCCATAAGAACTGAATAGGCCGTAATCATCATATCCTATTAACCTCCGCGCCTCTTCTCACGCAATATAGCTTCCAGCCTATCCAGCGTTTCATCATCGATATCTTCGTCTTTTACAAGCTCCGATACGAGGCTGGTGAGAGCAACTGACTTAGACTGAAAAAAAACGGCATTTTGTTTGACTTGCATTGCTTGATACTCTTCCGGAGTTATTGCAGCGGAATAGGTTCTTCCGTAATTTTTTCCGGTCTTTACATAGCCATCAACTACGATGGCTTTTTTTTCTAATAACTGATTTAACAAGATATGAATTGAACTGGCTTTCCATGATCGTTCAGGGGAAAGCTCAATAATTTCAGAACGGGAAAGGGATTTATGCTGTACCCACATGAGACTCATAATTTCCAGCTCGTTTTTTGTTAAATTTAAAGTATCTTTTCCCACCAAGTTTATAGCCTCATTTCTAATGTAATCTAACGATAGGTAATATAATATTATACAGATATTGATAGATTGTAAAGCAAAAAATAACTAAATTATATATTGACAGACTTATATATATATAATATTATACGGTCATATATAACATTACTATATAATTTCTTTTTTAACTGTTAAAACAGATGATCGTTATACTGATTGTGGTTTCTGATAATATCTCTAATACGACTCTGGCTTTAAACTCCGCAGAGTAATCTGTTCGATCAGGTCCAGTCCTGATGGCGCTATTTTGAAACCTAAGTTCCTGGAATTTATAACGAGGTCAATTTAAGAATGCTGTAACATCAAGGCCTCGCCGTAAATTCGTTCATCAATTTATCGTTAAGGTTTTATATAGAACGGGGTCGTAATACGGGTTTCGTCATCTCCGTTTCCTAGTTGTCAGGGATAATTACTTGTAGCACGAGCCCCATCCACTCCAGCGCGTGAACATGCGCCAGCAGCCAACTTTCTGTCTCTTTATCTGGGAATGCCTCCATAATACGGGTAGCGGCCATCCGCCAATACAGCCACAAAGGTGATTTACGCGGTGATACACAACAGGCCCGAAATGCGTTGGCAGGCTCCATGTCCACCTATTTTACTACGTGGCAATATCACATGCGGAATGGTTATCATACGTACAGCATAACATCTAGACCGTCTACTAGGATGTTACGCCCCTATGCAGAAGCAGGTTGGGAAGCGATGCTTGCGCTTTGGCCTCGTATGTATAACTTCTACGATACTTTAGGTTCTCAATACTTTTGCCACTTTGAATTATACGTCGAAGCAGATTGGGATATCGAAGAAGAAAGGCCATATGTGCATCCTAGCAAGATAGTGTTGCCTCCTCGCCCTTGTAACCCCGAGTAACCCTGAGCCATAGGCTATTTTTCATATAGCATAGTGACAATGGGATGTAACATTTCCCTTTTTATACTCGGATTAAGAAGCGCAAATCTGATTTTTATTGGTTTGCGCTTCTAAATTGAATGCTATAGAATGGAATCTCGGGGAAGCTTTAACCCCTCTTCGTTCATATATTAACATTGAAGTTTAAAGCATCAATGACTCGTGCAATCGAAAGGTGTATCTCTACAAAATAGCTTGATCTCTTAATAAACCTTTGCGAAAATGCACTTGATAATTCTGTACATGGGCTTGTTTGACAATAACGCTGGTCAGATTATTTTGACAAAAAATATTAAATACCATGAACAGTACGGGAAACTACCGTCATTATTTACTGGAGTTTATGTATTTGGCGATTGTACTACTAAGTCTCCCCAATCTCTTTATTGCATGGGTATTCAATATGGGATTATGCAAGGTATAGCTGTCTCATATATTCTACTTAATAATTTAATGCTATGCTTTTGGCGCAAAGGTATAAAAGCATGAGCAGAATTAAAACGTAGAGGAGTGACACTATTATGGATGTATTGATTGGTCTTGGCAGCATTTTATTGGGATCGATTGCGTGGATATTTCCCATAGTAAATCTCGCAAGGCGTAAAAAATCAGAAAACAAAAGCTGGATCGCTTTTTCAACAACAAGCGTTAGCGCGTGTGCCATCACGTTGTTTATACAAATAGTATCTCTAAATCATATGGTAGATATAGAGGATTGGTCAGCAATTATAGATACTACGAATGCGCTGGTATTTGTATCCTCGGTTTATCTATTCATTACGCTTGCATTAAATTTAATTACGTTTTTGGTATATAGAGCCTATTCAAAAAGTTTGTAATAAGGATACAAAACAAAAATGCACCTGAAGCGAAAAATGGTAAAATGGAAGCATCCCAACCACCATAAACCAAGAACGCGAGGTGCATTTTCATGGATTTGCAGCTTGAACTGCTACCACTACTACAACACACTCGGCTTTGAAGCGGAACTCATTGATTATATCGATCATGTCGATGACTCGATTGTGTATTACATAACTGTATAATGTTTCGTTTAACCGTTAAAATAGAGTAATTTGTTTAATTAGGTCCAGTTGGAGTCCGGCCGTTTATTGGGTGTGGGTTACTTTAATTTGGCTGTTAACGAATTTCGAACGACATCTTGGACTGTAGCACTCCTTATTGTCATATTTCTCACGAAAAAGTGTCTTTCGGCTAAAGCGGAAAGGAAGTAAAAACTAGATGACTTTTGTAAATGATAAAAAAAAGATAATATACTGCGTATTACTATTATCTGTACTTGTTATAGCAGTATATTATCTTTATGACAATCAAAACAAAATCTTTATACCAAAAGAAGTGAAGACTGTTACTAAGACATATCTTTCTTTATGTAAAGAAGGCGATTTTCCTAAAGCTTTGGAATACTGCTATTATAAAGAAGAACATGAGTTTTACAAGAATATACCGGGTAGAGAGCCTCTGAAAGCTTATAAAATTGATGAGTTTTATAAGATAAATGATAAATTATATGAGGTAACAATAATATATGATAATTCCAAAAGGGTTAGAAATTATGTAGGTTATATAGACGGCAACCATTAATTTATTGTAAATCAGAGAGATATTCCTGATAATATAAAAGAGAATTTTCTTGACACGCTGTAGGAAGATATCTCAAGATTCGGATAAGCAGGTTGCCTGGGAACAGGCTGCCTATTTTATTTGTATTTTATCAAAATATATAGTTACCCCTGGGGACATTAGGGGCTGACCCCGCCAAAGTTCGACATGTGCCTCGTGCCTGACACCAACTTATCCACTTATTGTTTAGCTTGTACTTAAGCGTCAATTATGACCCGAGTTCTGACTCTTCCAGAATTATGAGATAAAAAACGTTCATATCAAGGATAGAGGAGGAGCTATCAATTCAAACTCGATTACTTGCGCTAGGAAGAAAAATTTTCTAAAATGGGTCTTCCAGTTTAGCTGATGACTGCCAAGCTTCCGACAAAAGCTCTTATCGCTTGGCCTATATGATTCAGCAATTATGATGTCTGGCCTGGGTGTAGGTCAAAATCGACACCAGTGTCGATTTTGGACTGCTGCACCCAGAGTATAGTCAAGTATATTTGTTTGGTGTGTAACCAAGTTGAGGAGATCCCGTTAAATGTAGTAACATTATTTGATGCGATGGATGACGGCGATCCGACCGTTCCTCCGCAGTTCAGTTGTGAGAAATGTGGAGGAGATATGAGATTTTAGAACGGTCTTTAGTTCCAGGATACCCCATAATCAAAAGACATGGACAAATTCGTCCATGTCTTTTGACCTTTCAATAATTTCATCTAAAACAGGTGTTGTTAAATACACTTGCCCAACGTTAGTAGAAACCAGTTTAATAATTGTTCTGTCACATTTTAAGAAATCAATAAGACCTGCATTCCCGACCAATGTGTAACTAGGTAGGGAACTCGACCCCTAACCATTTGTAAATTTCTTTTTGCTTGCCAGTAAGCTCACTTATGCGGCTTTGGCGACCTGGAATATCATATTTTTCAAT
>Ga0209639_1000386_pt1 | contig 64830 bp, 48 predicted proteins | sample EPASupsiteHSE605_FD_187268 | JGI IMG/M metagenome (GOLD analysis project Ga0209639, IMG submission 187268) | Bioremediated contaminated groundwater from EPA Superfund site, New Mexico - Sample HSE6-05 (SPAdes) (version 2) | ecosystem: Environmental > Aquatic > Deep subsurface > Groundwater >... | reverse complement strand
TTTTTCCCTTATAGTTTGGTCAAGTCTCCTGTGCTACATACGCTGGTGAAAATAGAACCCTAAAAGAATTCTCAGTCTCTTAGAAAATGCATTTTAATTATTTTCAATAAAAAATCAAAATAACACCATAAAATTGAAAAACACTGAAAAATGGTTTACTTTATTGTTTTTTTACTCAACCAAATCAGTCCAAGAATGGTAGGATGCATTTATGACAAAATATCTCAAGGAAGATCATATGAAAATTGCAATATTAACATCAGTGATTGTTTTTTTTCAAGGAATATGGTATTTTCTGGTGATGGTGGCGTTATATATGTTGATGGATTACAATATAGTGCTTTTATTCAATATTCAATGTTTTTTAATTCCTCTAGCACAGGGCAAGGAGGTGCTCTTAACATTTTCTGTAATGCCATTAATTTGAGAGCTTCATGTGCGCATCTCTGTACAAGCGGCAACAGCTTCCATTTTGCTCGATTGAGAGCATCAAATAATAATGTTATTGAGTTTTTATCAGTTTCATCATGTTCAATCAAAACCAATGGCCACTCTGCGATTGTAATTTATAATGGTTATCAAATCTGCAAGAATTTTAATAGCTCTTTAAACAATGCTCAATATTCGCCAGGTTTGTACTCTGAATCAAGTTCATCATTGAGCCTATCATATTCCACAATTTCTGCTAATAACGTGAATAACTGGGTAACTATGGGTTTTTATGGAGGCGGATCCCCATTAGCTTCATATTTAAACATAGTGAATAATAACAGTCCTTTAGGTTATGGTGTTATTTACTTTGATTCATATGTAACAATGAGCTATTGCATTTTTTTCAACAACCTCAACACTTTATTCTGTGTAGGTACAGGATCATTAACCTTGTCACATAGTTTTATTTCTCACTCAGGAACAACATCAAACATCGCCATACAAATGTTCAATAATTCTATCACATCCAAGCAAATATATTTACATGAACATTATATGTCTTACTATTGCTATGCAGATAATCCGGCGCATTTCGAAAGAAAACTCAATTCTTTGAGCTTTGTCCCTAGGATCCGTAACAATTTGATCTTTTTATACTTTTTGCTCTAAATACTTGAGTTTATTTTATCGTTCATTTTTCGTGTCAAAACCTCCTCAACCGATTATTGTGATCAATGTTGAGCAGTGTTTTCTTGCTAAATAAAGACGCTGTTATTCTAATTGAGAAACAGTATCGTGAAAATGTTAAGAGATCTGAGATAGATGCTGCATGTTTAGCGATTCGTGATCGAACACACTCCCCACCATCAATTATGTCACAAGGTGATTATACAATTCTTATCCATCAACAAGGAGAAATTTGGATGATAGGTGTGTGCGATGGTGACGATTTCTCTATGTATGGTGTTGCTTTACTTCAACATATTGGCTTTTTGATTGCATCACTTTTGAAGGATGGTGCCACAGAGAACTCTGTTAAATCGGAATATGCTCAAGTTTACCAGATTCTTGATGTTGCTGTTGATTATGGATTTCCATTTATTGATGAAGGGAACGCAATTTCTACGATTATAAACAGACCACCAACAGATCCTAAACAAAGAGGAATGAATAGGCTCCAATTTGATCTTGAGAAGCCATGGAGAAAGGTTAATGTAATGAGAGCAAACAATGAAATTCTCGTTGATGTTGTAGAAATGGTTGATATTGTTGTTTCTCCTCAAGGAAGGACTGAGTTTTGTCATATACGTGGAGAAGTGAGATGTAATGCTAGATTATCAGGGAAACCCAATTGCAAAGTTATCCTTTCGTCATCGTCTCATTTTGAAGATGTTCAATTCCATAGGTGTGTCGAGGTAGATAGTGGGGAATCCAAAGTCATCCCATTTATTCCACCAGATGGTCCATTTATTTTAATGAAATATAGATTAACTGCCCTTCAAACCACTGTTCCTCTTTGGATAACTCCTCGATTCACATTTACTAAAGGTGGTGTAACATTTGATATATCAGCTAAACCAGATCTTGGATTACAAAAGCCTTTAGATGAAGTTGAGATTAGGTTTACTTTGCCTTTGGGAGTTGGTACTCCATCATTAGCAGTTGCTGAAGGGAGGGCTTCATTTGATACAGCTACAAGGAATGTTATTTGGACAATACCAACATATTCAAGAAAAGAACCAATCACTCTTAAAGGGAGTGCATCAACCGAAATTGGATTCGACCACTGTGGACACTTCCCTGTAATTTCAGCTAAGTTTGTGTATATTGGAGCAACAGCCTCTGGTTTCAAAATTGATAGGCTTGAAACAGAGAGTGTTGAGTATAAGGCATTTAAGGGAGTCAAATATATTACTACAGCAGGCAGTTATGAGTTTATGTCTGGACAATTTTAAAAGACATCATTAATATTTTTAATCTACTTCTTCAACAACTGGCTTCTTCTCTATGAAAGGCACATCTTTTATGAAGATGGGTTCCTCCAACATCATAAAAGGAGCAAAGAGAATTGAAAATTGTGCACATGTGGATATTTTCCCAAGATCAAACTCGGTTCCCGGCTGGCTACATAAACGAATTCCAAGTCCACTGTTCATATCAATGATTCTTCCTGATTTAAACTCCCATGAACAAGGATTATCTTTGATAATCTTGCTCATAACAATTTGAGAACCGACAACATGGGAATCATTCTCAATAGATATGCATATTGATGGGTTTGAATTCATCACAATCAAGCCCTCTTCGATATATCTAAACCTTTGATAAACATTGAATGGGGAAAACTCTGACAAAATAAGTTTCATTCCAGGTAAAACTTCCACTGCAAAAAGCTGCCCTGAAACATAAAGACATAATGCAAAATTATGATTAAAATCAAATCTAACATCGGGCAATACCCTTTCATTTCTAAAATAAAAGGCCTGGTAATAGTATTGATTTCTAGCTTGCGACATTACTATTGAATGCATGGATGCTGTTTGTGTTGATAAATACAAATTGTTTTTAATATTCACCACTGTTTTATTCTTCATAATCCAAGAAGCATTGATCAATTCATCATTCTTTGGAAGATGCTTATCGCATTTCATAAGATATCGAATATCTCCTTGTTCAATGGGATCATAAAAAAACAATTCATTTGATGAACATTCGATAGGGTATAAACAACACTCATTGAGAACTCCAACACAAAAAGTACCTTTGATTGTGTCTGATAAGATTGAAAACAAACCCTCCGGATAGAATACTCCAGTATACTGAACAGTATCACTAAACTCAAAAAATAAATTCGATTCATTATTGAGATAAAGAACTGGCTGCTCCTCTCCTTTTTTCGCCAGTTTTTTGTTAGTCATTTCATTAATTATTTGTTTCTCTTCAATCAGAAAAACATTATTTTGATTACATACGTAATTTCCCATTCCAAAAGATCCGTCATCAAAGTTCACTATACAAAGTGAGGGATCGACTGTGCATACAAAAACTCCGGGATACATCCATAACCAAGATTGAGTATCATTAGAATCATTTCTCTCCATATACATAATGGATTTCGATGTGCCTAGACACAAGGACAAAATTTTACCAGAATGTTCAAAACTGATATTATAAGTGTGTCCAATTCTTAACCCTTTTAACATCAAAAATGTATTTGTTGATGAAAAAACCGAAAAGTTTATTTGATCGTCATTGACGATTAAATAAACTTTTCCCTAAAAGGGTAAATTCTATCGTGTTGGTCGACCTTTCAAAATGGTGTCGAAGAACAATATGGTTCCAAATGATCACTTACGTAAGGATTGGTACAAACGCGTAAAGACCTATTTCGACGATCCTGCTAGAGCTAGACGTAGGCACAACGCTAGAGTTCTTCTTGCCAAGAAAATTGCTCCAAGGCCAGCTGAAGGACCACTTCGCCCACTTGTTCACTGCCCAACTGTACGTTACAATTCTAAAGTTAGACTTGGTCGTGGTTTCACAAAGGAAGAGCTTATTGCTGCCGGTTTCGATCCAGCAAGAGCCCGCTTTATGGGAATTGCAGTTGACACACGCAGAGTTCATGCTAAGGATGAAGATCTCAAGAAGCAAAATATTGCCCGCCTTGCTGCTTATAAGGCCAAGTTCGTTCGCGTTCCAAAGGGCGAAACATTACCACAAGTTTCTGAACCAGCACTCTTCGCTGTTCCAAAGGTTCAACAACAAGTTAAGTGGTGTGTAATCAAGTCTGAAGAAGCCAAGAAGGAATTGTTCAAGGAAAAGCAAGGTAAAATGAAGGCTTACCGCAATGGAATCAAGGAGAAGAAGGCTGAGAAGTACAAGAAGTAAATTTCTTTGGTAGTTTTGATTTTCAAGTAACAAAGAACGCTCTTTATTTATAACATTATGATATTTCTGTTTGTATATGTTGGGTCATCAGTAAACCATATGGATGTTTTGCTTAAATCCAATGACTGCAGCTTTGCTACCCCTTGCTTGATTCGACCCAACCAAATCAATCTTTGGCCATTTTTTATCTTTATGTCTTTTATTCCAATCTTAAGACTTCTATTATGTGCATTAAAATTCATTATTTCTACAGCTGTGACTTTAACAGCCTGCTTAAAAGAAATTTGTATGCTTGGCTTTCCAGTGGACCATCTTCCCTCTCCTATGAACATTGTGGTAAAGTCAATATTATCCACTCTCTCCTTGAAAAGCATTGAAGGATCTGAGTAGTTAAGACAATTATAAATATGAACAAACTCGATTTCAGACCATGGAATTGGAGAATTATCCTCATTATATATATTAATATAGTTGAATCCGAAATAAACATCATCTCCCCAGTTTGATAGTACATCAATTGTTAACGATTTCGCTTTTGCGATTGGAAAAGCACCATACTTATCATATATTGATTTTTCTGGGGCAAATTGGGGGAAAAGCTCTGCAAGAATTGCTATAGAAGTTGATGCTTGAATATCTTGGGTCAGCGCAAGCTGGACATCAATTCCAAATCCCTCGGGTATCTCTCCAGTTGCACAAACTTTTGATCCCATCAACACAGATAAACTTTTCACCGACGTCTTTGGTCTATCATTAGGATTCCATACTCTCAGATATCTGGGCTTGGCAGTTGATGCAATAATAAAAATAATTGAGATTGAATCATAATCAGATGATGGCCATGGAGCAGAAAAAATATCTTTGCTCGATGTTTTAACAAGAACTCTATCGAAAAGTGAGGATAATGTTGCTTGAGGCAATGATGGAACAGAAGATACCTGAATAACTGGAATCGGAAGCCTTGCTTCGTCCAATAATAGTATTGAAGAGCACCGAATCTCTTTCAGATCACCCCAATTGGAAAATAACTTCACAGTTACTACACGTGTCTCTTGGTCTGAAGCCAAATCAAATTGAGAAATAGATCCTGATGATAACATAGACATTATTGATGGGCTTTTTCCCGCTTTGGTGGATTTGAGAGAAATATTGGAATCGTTGGTTTTAAACGACATTTTGGAAGACTTACGAGACATTTTTGGAACAGACCCCACCCCAAATGAGTTGAGGGGAGAAGGAGTTTCTTTAAGTTGTAAAAGATTTTTATTTGATGAAAAAAGACGAGGCAGTTGGCTCATTTAATTTCTGTTGGGATTCAATGATATAATTGAATTCATCTAAATAACCTTATCAATATTTATCCCCATTAGAAAATATTGAAATAAAGAATAATATACTTTTAAGAAAAATCAATATGGACCTAACAAAATAATCTGATCTTCAAACAATTATTGTGTGTAGTTTTGAAAAGATACTCGTTACAGATTTTTATATTCAATCATTATTGTTGCAGAGATTTGAGTTGATTTCGCAAAGAAACGATTATACTATCTTTTTCTGAGTAGTTCCCTGTTGAAAGTAGTATAGAAATGTTTCTGTTAAGTGTATCTATTTTTTCTTGATTTTCGTTAATAGGCTGTTCATCATCCAATTCATCATTGTGAATAGATATTTCTTGTGAAGGACTTAATTGTCCAGCAGATATTAGGAGTTGCCGGTATTTTTCCATTGGATTTACTGGGGTAGGCTCTGGGGTTTTAGCTGGGTTGGTGAGCTGGTTCCTTAAATTTTTCAAAGACTCGATATCCTTGTTTAATTTCGACATTTCCTCTGATATTTTTTCTCTGAATTGAACAAGGCATTCTTTCCTATCTAATTCCATTTTCCGAATTTTATCTTGATCTAACTCTTTTTGTCGCAATTTATGTTGCTTTCCTGTGGTTTGTATATATAAAGCTTGATATTTTTCAGCATTCGCATGAATATTTGATATTTTACATTTAATCATATCTAATTGATCCAAAAGACGATCCCTTTGCATTTTTAGTGATGTTTCAACTTCAATTTCTCCAGAACTATCAACTATCGTGGAATCAAATGCTTGATGTGCTCTTTTTGCACTCATTTTTAAACCATCAACCTTTATTCGCAGCTTTTTGTTCTTATCGCGCAATTTGACAAATTGAGACCTCAAAGATTCAGTTAAAAACTCAAGCCTTGTAAGTAAATTATCATATTTGGTTTCAACTTCAGATTTAGATGTTTGAAACTCTCTTTGGATTTGACTCCAACCTTTTCTAATCGAATTCAAACATTTTTCATGTCTTTCTTGTAGCTCTTGTCGATATTTAATCTGGGCGAGCTGCATTATTAAACGTATAAAACTTTACCAGGATCGATTATTCATGTTTGATCAATCATTAAGCCTAAACTGGTTCCAAAATGTTTAGCGCACCTTATTTCTTATATTAAACTGATTTTGATATACTTAAATCGATTACAGATGTTACGAATAGATTTCATAGGAAGAAACGATCTAACTCTCATATCTGGTCTAATTTATTCTAGATGTAGTTTTCCCATATGATATTAGGATAATTCTCAGCATTAAGAATAATTTGCCAAAAGATATCCTGAATTTTCTATGAAAAATCAGTTTAAGCTTGAAATGCTAATCAACATTAGCTAATTTGAGTTTCTTTTTCAGTTTTAACTATGATTATTTTGATTTTTAATCAATTTTGGTGAAGCAGTGTTTATTATACCATCTTTGAGCAAAAAAATTGGCATTCATTGTTTTTAGTTTGGTACATTCATAATGTACCATCGTTGAGCATTCTCTTATATTTTTCACACCTGAAACGGACAATTTCAATGTAATATCTTAGGATTTCTTTTGCACATTCTGCATATCTTTTTGGATTAGATAAATTGCAGCTTATATCCAAAAATCCATCAATAAAACCAAAATATTCTAGATTCTTCCATGTTTTGCCATAAATTGTTGATTCTCTCTGAAAAATATGAAAAATTATTTCTTCTGATTCAGATTCTTGTATCACAAGAATATGCTTATTCATCAGTTTATTGTGAACTTGTCACATGTTTGTTATTAGAGAAATGATCTGAATTCAATTGGATACAAAGCTAGGTGGTTGTTTGGATCCTACCCTTCAGGCGAATAAGTGACTTACATTGTCTCATCTTATTATTCTTGTGAATGATAATGGGGCTTCCAAAAGACACATTTCCTGAAAATCGTCATTTTCTTTTTTTTTAGTAATATTATCGGAAAACATCTCAAAAAAGCCTTGATCAGGAGGAACAATATAATTGATTGAAGAGATCAAGTATTGTTATCATTAATAAACTAAAAATTCTTCGAGCATAAATATTTCAATAAGTATTGATCTTTCAACAATTACCATTTTTTCATTGAATGAAAGGGTTTCCCAATTTAATATTACATCTAATCTTTTGCAACTTCTGATTCATTGATCTCGGATAAAATCGATAAAAATTAGTCTTTGGCAATTGTAACAATATATCCAAAAAAATACTGAGATTTGATCAATCAACATCTGAATAATTTTTTTATCTCTAAATTTTCCAGAATTATTGTTAAAAACATCAATTTTCACTAAAAAAAACAGTTTCAATAATGATCATTCATTCTGAATACCCAATTTATTGATCCAAAAGTCACATTCCTATCCCCACATAATTATAATGTTCACTATGACCAAATCTAAAAGGAATGGGCCCAAATACTTGACTGAATATTCATTTGCAAGATTTCTTTGTTGACTGTACAAGATTCTATTAAATAAATGTTGCTATTATGTATTGTTTTTATATCTCTTTTCGAAGAAGTATATGGTTTTAATTTAAATTATATTACCACCGAAAGCAGAATTGGGAATATTGTGGATCATTGTTATGTTAAAAACTCGAGATTTGCTTTTTTGGTGTCAACAACTGGGAATGGCGGGGCAATATATGTGAGTAGTGTGGCAATTAATATTTTAATAGAAAAAACTTTGTTTTATTCTTGTTCAGTACCGAGCGGATACCATGGTGGTGGGATTTATTTTAAATCGTCAACAGGTGCTTCATTCTTAAGCGAAGTATGTGGATTTAATTGTTCAGATATATCTTCGACAAGAACACATGGTGCTCATTTTGGGTTTATAGAGACTTCTCCAACAAAAATCAATAAAATAGTGATGTCATCTCTATCAAAATGTCCGGCAGTCTATAATGGAGGAGATCTTGTGTTGTATTTATCCAATGGAATTCAAGAGGTTGAAAACTTTAATACGTCTCATAATAGATGTAGGTATTATTCTGGGATATATATCAATCAATGCCAAACTCATACATCAAAGTATTGCACCATATCTCATAACTATGTTCAAACTGGAATATGCATCGAGATTTATTACTCATCTAATAGTGTTAATATGTCTAGATATAATATTATTGGTAATAATAGCCCTTCAAATGCTGTTGTTTGGATTAATAATGGACAAGTTTTCTTACATAATTCTATATTTGTTGATAATCTAAACACAATAATTCATGTTTATAGCGGAAAAATGGTGATAATCGACTGTAATATCATTCATTCTGGGTATTCTCCTGGAGCTGGACAAGTTCTAATTAACTGTACCACTACAGGATATGTGACATTTATCCCGATATATCATTATCAAACAAGAGGGTGTGATTCAAACTTTACCAAAACGAATCTTAATACGTATTCTCTAGGCTTGATCAATCGAATTGTTTTCAAATTCCTCTTATCTAACTTAATAAACTTTTAATTTAATGATATGAATACCAGACCCAAAACAACTACATCCTTTGTTTGAATACTCATAGAATTATTATAATTATCATTGGACACAAAAAAGAGAATGAGAAAATCATACTGATCTCTCTCCAATTAGCCATTTGATTAGTGAATATGCATTCGACATATGTTCTTGGGATGGTTTCCATTATAGTATCTCTGATTGTTTGATTGATTGTTCTCATCATTGGATTGGTATCAATTAGAGGGATATCAGTGTTACAATAATGAGAATTGAAGAAATGCATTTGATATGTCATTAAATTAGTGAATGAATTGTTTGTTGTTGATACTGCAATATTTGAAGAGAATGATGATTCTGAATGATCTATGAAAGAATGAGACACTTCAATAGATCCCGATTCCAAAAAAAATAGATGGTTTTGATTATGTTGAAATATGCAATACATCATTCTTGATCCAACTCCATAGAAATATACAACTCCATAAGATGGACTGTTGTTATGAATAACGTTAGCATTTGACATCGTTACCGAGTCTGAATAGAAGTATATACAAATATAATCAGAAACCCTGTTGTTTGAGTAGGTGCAGTATAAGCTTGTAAATGAGGATGGAGTTGAGATACGAATACCTGAGCTCCCTTTAGCATTGTTCATTGAACTGTTTGAGTTGTCAATTCTCTCTTCGCCTCCTTGTAAACAATAAGAATTATATCCAAAAGTAGTTTGGGAGCAATATGATACAGAGAGATACTCGACCTGATTCATATCAGAAGCATAGATATACGAAAAATGATTATATGAAGATGCTGAACACCTATTAGCACATATCATTCTGAGATCAGAGTTTAATGAGTAGAAATATATTGCACCTCCCCATGAAGAACAAACACAGTTATAAAACATTGAATAATAAATACTCATCTTATAAGAATCATCTAAAACATATATTACCCCACCATCTGAAGAATGTATTAAAGATCTTGAAAAGAAACAGTCTGAAATATTAATATTCATTTGAGAATATGAACATCCTTGATCCATACTTTCGTTTTCACATCCAAAACCAACCCACCAGATAATTGAAATATCATTATGTTGAGAGACAGTCTGAGAATTCCCATAAAATTTGGTTATTGTGTTTGTGAATGCCATTTGTTTTATTGTCAAATCAATATTTCCAGATTTGCTTTTATTTAAAGTTTTCAATATCATATGAATGATTAATGTTAATGTTATAAGTTGGAAGGCATATTTTTTTTGTTTTGTTATTGTGAAAACAGTGTTTTTGGCTTTGAGATCATTTCTAAAGAAAAAATTGGGAGAGAATAATTGAAGGAATTTATCACTAATTGATCCAAAACATATGTTTTTAGCCAAATACCTTTTAATATCAGAAAAATTCATTGAAATAAATATCCAAATGAAACGAATAAAAAAATAATATTTTGATCCATATTTCTCCAAAGTTATATTATAATTTTTGATTATTCTAGAAATTAAATTAATAGAATATGAAGATAATTTATCATTTGCGCAAGTTTCTAATGATTGAAATTGGCCAAGCATCAAATATGATTAAGATTATTCTTCAATAAATTGGAATATTCTTTTGTATGCTATTTATATAGATTTTAACTTTGTGAACATATTGAGAATGGTTGTTTAATTTGAATGAGATACTGGGTTGTTTATACCGTTAATCAATTATAAAGCTAAAAAGATATTCTGTTCCCAATTTAAAATTGTTTTTTGACGATTTGAATCGCTGAAAATTTACTTAAAATGAACATGTTTTTTGAATAACATGAAATATGTATAACATGAATAATATTTCCTGTAGTTTTGGGACAATTTGTTCCATTGTGATAGACGATCAATCATATCATCCTCATATATAGTGCATAAAACTCTGAATTAGCTAGATAACGAAAGAAAACAGGTGAAAATGGAATTAACCATTTTTCCTTGGTTTAATTGTAATCACACCTTAAAAATGTCAATTTTTTATCAGATGGAAGAGAAGATTTCTTTTGAGAGATATCTTTTTGGAGACGGAAATGAAATTTTTATTGATGATATTGAGTTTTGTATTGATCGAATTGTTATGTTGCCAAAGACTCAGCCTCATCAACTTGAAAAAGCAGTGAGAATATCAGTTGAGTATTGCCAATCAGCCATATTCCGGAGAAAACTATTGGAAAAATCTACAGAATATCCAGTTTTGATATATCAATTGTACAAGAGAGGTGTTTTTATATTTGGAGAAATTGAACCCTTTTTAAAAAATGTAGACACTTTCTTGATTTGTTATTATTTTCGGAAAGAGATCAAAGATTTTGAGAGTTTTATCAAAAGTAAGGACAAACCTGATGATTTCGATGATTCGTTCTTTGAGAATGAAAATGATATTGATCAATTGATCGAATATGGTTATATGCAATCTAGTATTGAGTATTGTCTTAAGTATGATGTGATTGATGATTTAGCTTTATGGAATAATTTAAATCAAACAGTTAGTTGGAGTCCTTTTGAGTGGAGTTTTAAGCCAGAATATCTTGATTTGTTATCCTTTGCTGGATTTTTTGGCTCCATCAAGTGTTTTAAGCTTCTGATAATGAAAGGATTCGAGATTAAGGATAATGTGTTATCAATGGTTGTATGTAGTGGTTGTTTTGATCTCTTTCATTTATGTCAAGGACATCAATTTGTTACACCAAATCTCGTTTGTAAAGCATCTGAGTTTTTCCATCTACCCTTGCTAGTTTTCATGACAGAAAATGGAGTTGATATAAATGCAAAATCCAAAGATGTTGAGTTTTTATATATAATGATACTCCTCTTCATAGGGCTTCTGCTAATGGTCATCTTAGTGTTGTTGAATATCTTGTTAATCAAAAAGCAGATATAAATGCAAGAAAAAGTTTTTTTATGTTTATATATTTAATAATACTCCTCTTCATTTAGCTGCTGAGAAAGGTCATCTGAGTGTTGTAGAATATCTAGTTAATCAAAAAGTTGATATAAATACAAAATCTACAAATGTTGAGTTTTTATATATAATGATACTCCTCTTCATAGGGCTTCTGCTAATGGTCATCTTAGTGTTGTTGAATATCTTGTTAATCAAAAAGCTGATATAAATTCCAAAAAAAAAGATGGTTTGACTCCTCTTCATTTAGCTTCTTATAATGGTTATCAATGTGTTGTTGAATATCTAGTTAATCAAAAAGCTGATATAAATGCAAAATCTAAAGATGTTAAGTTTTTATATTTGATTGTACTCCTCTTCATTTAGCTTCTTATAATGGTCATCTTAGTGTTGTTAAATATCTAGTTAATCACAAAGCAGATATAAATGCAAAAAAAAGTTTTTTTGAGTTTTTATATTTAATAATACTCCTCTTCATTTAGCTGCTGAGAAAGGCCATCTGAGTGTTGTAGAATACTTAGTTAATCAAAAAGTTGATATAAATGCAAAATCTACAAATGTTGAGTTTTTATATTTCTTAAAACTCCTCTTCATTTAGCTGTTATTTATGGTCATCATAGTGTTGTTGAATATCTTGTTAATCAAAAAGCGGATATAAATTCAAAAAAAAAAGATGGATTGGCTCCTCTTCTTTTAGCTGCTGAGAAAGGTCATCTGAGTATTGTTGAATATCTAGTTAATCAAAAAGCTGATATAAATGCAAATGATGTTGATATTGAGTTTTTGTATTTAATAATACTCCTCTTCATTGGGCTGCTGAAAATGGTCATCTTAGTGTTGTTGAATATCTAGTTAATCAAAAAGCTGATATAAATGCAAAAAATAATAGTGTTGAGTTTTTATATTTAATTGGACTCCTCTGCATTGGGCTGCTCATAATGGCCATCTTAGTGTTGTTGAATATCTAGTTAATCAAAAAGTTGATATAAATGCAAATGATGTTGATATTGAGTTTTTATACTTAATAATACTCCTCTTCATTTAGCTGCTGAGAAAGGTCATCTGAGTATTGTTGAATATCTAATTAATCAAAAAGCTGATATAAATGCAAATGATGTTGATGTTGAGTTTTTGTATTTAATAATACTCCTCTTCATTGGGCTGCTGAAAATGGTCATCTTAGTGTTGTTGAATATCTAGTTAATCAAAAAGCTGATATAAATGCAAAATCAATATGTGTTGGGTTTTTATTTTTAATATGACTCCTCTTCATTTAGCTGCTGCTAATGGTCATCTTATTGTTGTTGGATATCTGTTTAATCAAAAAGCTGATTTAAATGCAAAAAATCATAATGTTGAGTTTTTATACTTAATATGACTCCTCTTCATTTAGCTGCTGCTAATGGTCACTTTAGTGTTGTTGGATATCTATCTAATCAGAAAGCTGATGTAAATGCAAATGATGTTGATGTTGAGTTTTTATACTTAATAATACTCCTCTTCATTAACTATACATGATATAAATCTCTTTAATAAACGTTCACTTCTAATGAATCAAATAGATGAACTAAACACTAGATTAAAATCGCTTTCATATCATGACAATTATTTAGGTGAACTCCAGAAGGACTTGTTGCAACAACTTAAGTTTTTGCGCGAGAATAATAAAAAAAGAGAATCATACGAAAACTACATTGAACAAGTTGAAAGGATTAGAAATGAGAGACATGATTTAATATCTAGTATACATGAAGAACTGTATCATCGACTTCCTTTTTCTGGAAAAATTCTTGATTACTATAAAAAGAGAGTTGATGAATTAGAATCTAATAATATGAATATATTAGCCAAAATTATTAAATCTAACACAAAAAAAAGCTCTTTCTCATCTAAATTTTGTCTTCCTGTTCCTTTACCAAATGAAATATCATCAGATAGTTATAATCTTCTTAAATCGGAAATCGATTATGCGCAGGACAGGTTATTGCTTTCTAGATCAGTTTTAGATAAAGAAATGTCAAACTTAAGAAGCCAAAGAGAGAAATTGTCTAATAGCCTTTTGCTTAAAGCGAATCGGGTTTATGATCATTTCAAAGAGCATGAATGCGCTCGTACTTACCAGCAAAACTATGATGAGAGTATTACTGATATGAAAGAAAGAAGAATGGGTCTAATCAAAGATATTTGCAAACATCTTGACATGCACAAAAAATTACTTGACCCTGAGTCTTCATCTAGATTAAAACTGGAGCAATTTTGTGGAATTCTATCCGCAGTTTTAAACGAGAATACATCAGAACATCATTTGAAAGCAAGAATGGAGAGCTTGATTCAAAATCATAACATAGGTCCTGTATTTAACACACCAAGCTCTGCAAAAGCTAGCCCAATGATACAAGACAGCATAGCAAGAGCGAAATATATAGTTAATAACAAACAGCCATCATCTCCTAACCCAAAATCAGTGAAAGAAATACAAGAACTGTATTCATCTATACGGAAAAAACTCCAAGAAAGGCCAATGATTCAGTCCCCTACATCCAAGTAGTATAAATGTTAATATTGTTTATATAATATCTAATATGTTTGGTTGGTCTTCAACAGCTTCTTCCTGAGTTTTTTCAGGAATTGGCTCAACTTCATCTTTTTCTTCAACATTCGCTTCTTCTCCAACAAAACGATCATATCCACGCATCTCCATGACATATGACCGAACTATGCTTTTAATTCCAGAAGTTTTTGAGAGCTTCCAACACATATCTTCAAAATCTGCTGGATAAAGAGAATATAACCACATTTGATACTTTTTCATAAGAATATTTAGTGCTTCTTCTTCGGATACACATTTTTCAGGATCGAATTTTTCAAGAGATTTGATTAATGAACTAATTCCTTTGGTTTTATCGTCCAATGATGAAGCCACAAATTTTGGACGAGCTTTTTTGGCTTTTTTAATGATTTCTTTGTTTTCTTCCTTTGTAGTTTCATCTGTTTCTACTTTCTTCTCTTCAGACATTAAACGTATGAATAACACATTTTAATTTATTCGAAAACAATATACTCGAATGGTATTTTCGGATCCACACACAGTATACGGCAAATATCTTCTCGCATTTTTTTAACATCTTTCTTATTTCGTCCAAGGTGTAATGTATTTTTTCCACTAAAAGGTGTTGTAGAACTTTGATTTTGTGGAATTAGAGGTGAGAGAGGTATATCTCGGGTAAAAACATCAGATCTGGAAATGTCGGAAGACAACGAATGCGAAATTTTTTTCAATGAGGAATCTTCGGATATTTCGAGTTCATTTGATGCGCTTTTAATAAACTTTGAGGAAGCAGATCTGCTTAATGGGTTATTATTTCCTTTAACATGGGTTTGAAAAACAAGCTCACTCATATCTTTGCCAATAATACAAGCAAGTATTTTCCTATGTTGATTGTATTTAATATTCGATATTGTGGCTATAGTTTTCTTAGTATTTATTTTAACTTGAAATTCATTAATCAATTCTAGTTTTCTTTTACCTTTACAATTTTCCACATATTCTTTGTCATCTATAACAAGGATTTCATCCTCTATACTGTACTTTAAGCGAGTTAATATACTGTCAATATCCATTCAGTATGACAAACCCCTTTAATCGAACTGGATCAGGTCAGATTCTTTTACACTCTTTCGTATCTCGACACATGTTGGTAATCCATTCTCGACATTAATAAGAAGAATCCCATCCTCAAATTTATCATTTGTGGCTATAAGAGACAAATTCTCGATTTGACCTGGAAGGAGGAGTCCCTGCCTAGGTGATACACGAATACCCTTATATGCTTCCACTGTCCAATATGACCATCCTTTTGATTTATTGGAAAGTGTGATTTTGGTTTCTCTTGGAAAATCAAGAGTGGTTTTGTCGGTGGTTAATCGTGGCTTGATCACTTCTTCAAGGTTATTATGATACTGTTGGATACTTGATTTAAGGATGTTTGCTTTTTCTTGACTGATGACGGGGATAGAAAAAACATAGCACGCTGTAACAGATCGGTGATCACTAAATTGGCAATTTCCGCTTCTAAAAGAAACACATTGGGGCATTTTTGGGAAGTTCTTTGTTTGTTTAGATTTGAATTCAAAAACAGGTTCGCTTAACTGACCAACAGATAATCTTTTTGGTCCTCTTGTAACCAGTACTCGGTCTGTCCACGAAGGAACCCTTTTCTTTGGCGAAGTATCGTAAACTGATGAATCTTTATCAAACTTATATGTTGGTGGAAATGTAATATTGGGTTCTTTTAGCCGAGAAATTCCATCATCTTGCTTCATTGTAATCCTTAGTTGGTCATACTGAAGTAGATCTTGAATCTTATCTTGCGATATATACTGAATCGTCTCGTTGTATGTGAGAGTAGTCCGATAATTTAGATCTCCAACAATGAGACAATAGTCAAATCTCTCTTTGATGCCCTCAAACAAAAAACGAATCTGTTCGTTTCGCTGATCCCAGTTTTCTGTGTGTGGAGACAAATGACAACCAATCATAATAAAACGAGTGCACCCGATTTGAACAAAAAACTCTACAGCACCTTTGTTCGCTGCCATTCCATATGCACCCAAGCGTATTGATTTAATGTTTTCAAGTACAATAGGTACTTGAACATCTTTCCTAACAAGAAGAGCCGCATAAACTCCACCAAGTGTATTTTGGCCAATAATAGTAAATGGGATGGCAGATTTGTTGACAGCTTCATTAACAATTTTACTCCATTTTCCAGAAACTTTGGAATTACCCGCAACAACAGAAACAACACCCATATCAATCTCTTGAAGTGCAATAAAAACAAGATCCGAAGGCATTGAACCGCATTGAAAAGCATCGGTAATTTCTTTCAACACCATTGGATCTGGCTTAACGGAGGCAACATTCCATGTGATTACAGAAACCCGCAATCCATAAAATGTTGTTGCATATCCCGAATTCTCAATGAAAACACTTTTCTCCCATAAAGATTTCAATGAATGGTCATTAACAATAGAATATGGTACTCCAGGGAATGTTCGGATATCTTGTAATTGAAAGGTTGAGCTATCTAGAACCGATCTAAGAACGCTCTCTTCAATCGACATTTTATTCAATACCGAAATATTTAATTCTTTTAAAAAAGGCTTGTTTGGCGCATTAGACAAGCATATGGACATTTCATTTGCAAAAACTTCCAGAGAACCACTATTCGTAAATACCAATAACAAACTAATACCATTAAGGTTTGGAAATTTTAACCATAGCTTTTTATCATTGCATGCAGCCACAATATCATCCGTTATTGGAACAATAACTTGTAACGGTTCATCTCGAAATTCTAAAAACGCCTCTCTCAGCGTGATTTTATTCTTATACAATGACATTGTTAATGGAGTGCCCGTTTGGAAAGAAATGGCTTCGCATTCAAGCCATTTCACGAAGCTCTCCGTTTTCATACCAAATAATCGTTACTTTACAAATGTAAAATGATTCCCAAATTGATTTTTAAATATTTCATGAATGAAATACTTATAGAAGCTGATTTATTGTTGGATAATGTTGTAAGAACAGAAATTGACATGGTAAATTTAAGGGAAGAGAATAAAAAGCTGTTATCAAAAATCACAGAAGCAAAAGAACAAGAGGATGATATTTATTCTGCAATTGTGGGGGCATATAATAGTAGGCTTGAAGTTGTTCTCAATACGTTGTGGGGGCTTTCGATTCATCAAACAACTTTTGAACTAGTTAAAAAACAAAAAGATCTGATTCCAACCTTATTGATGATTTTAAAAACAGATCGAACTTTTGAAATATTGAAACCAACACTTGGAATTCTTGGGAACTTTTGTATTAACAAAAATATATGTTTATCGATTGGAATAGATACTTATAACGCCATTATTAATAACGAAGATGTTTTGGACGAAAGACTGGGGTTTGAATTAGCTTTGTACTTATTCAATTTATCGATATATGATAAAAACTCATTACAAATGCCGTGTGATATGTTTTTTAAAGTTATATCACACCTGCTTAACAATGAATCAACATGTGAAAGCTCTTCAAAAACTTTTATTAATGTTTTCAAAGCAAATCAAAACAGAGGACTTGCTATAAACTTTATAAAAGGCTTTTCATCAGTATCAAAGCATCCGAAATTCATTGGAAGTGTTAGTAAGGAAATACAAAGCCTTATTAAAAAAATTGAGCTCTAATTACGATCATATAAATCGAAGGACCTAATGATTCTCAGTTTTTTGATCTTTTTGAAATCTAATGAACCACATCTGATTGGCGCATACGCGAGACCTTTTGGTAATCCACTGGAAATATATCCAATAGCTATGATTCCATTGTGTATATCAGATAATATGGATTCTTTTTCAGAAAAAAGATGCTTTACTCAAGTTAAGCCATATATATCTAATTTTTCAACAGATATATTGTGGTGTAAAACTCAAATTTCCGACAATCATACAAATACTCTTACATATATGATAAATAAGAACTATAGTATTGTGTATTCTATAGGCACAAGGAAAGTATCCTCTCCAATTGGTGAAAATGGAACATATATATTTTCTAAATATGTTTTTAGTGTCTTTCAAAACCAAGATAAATGGGAGTTAGTATCAGTTCAACCCAGCAATCCCATTAATATAAGCCAAAAATCTATCATATTTTATTATTCATTTGAAAAACTTAAGAAAATGCCTCGTGATACTATTCCCAAAGGAATTGGGCAGTTTTTTATTGGATCTTTTGTCATAATAATTATTTTGGGGTTATATATTTTTGAGCCAATCAATTTAATATCATCTGCATCAGCAATAATCGCATCTATTCCTTCATATACATTTATAATTGTTGTTCTGTGTGGATCCGGAACTGGGGTCTTGTTTTTTGTTATTACTATTGTATTTGAAAGTTATTGCTTTAGTTCCATTTCAAAAAGTTATTTGTTATTATATGTTATTCCTGCTGCAGTTTCATCATGTACAACAAGCATTGTTACATCCCTACTATGTTCGCAATGGAGGCTGAAGGATGTTGCTTCCGCTCATTACTTTGCCCCATTATTAATACCCATTCTTACTATGACAATTGCTTTTTCTGTACAATGGATTCCAGTCTGCATTGGGAGTTGCTTGAGTATTCCTATAAATGATCTATTCTACTTTGTTTCTTCCACTATATTTGTTAAGTTACCAGTGAATTTAATAGTTAGTGTTATTATTAATAAGGTATACAAACCACAACCATTTCACTTCTTGTATTCAATTAGTGTTAGAAAGTTTCCCGGATCACGTAAGCTCTTTTTGTGTTTTGCTAATTGCGTAATATTTTTATTAGTTTTTCCTGCTTTGAGTCATTTAGAGAATAGATTATTGGACGGTATCACTCAAATTGAAATTAAATCAACTCTAATGTTTATACCACTATGGGCTTCTGCTTGCATTATATTTGGAATCGCCTCACTTTCACATGGGAATTCTGAAGACTGGGCGTTATTCTCTTTTCTTTCATCAGCTGGTGCTGGAGTTGTCATATGGTTGGTATTGTTTTTGCGTGTGTTTTTCTTCATGAAAGTAACCAGTACATTACAGCTTTCGATGCATACAGCAATTACGATGATTTTTTGTGTTGGATTATCTCTAAGTGGTGGTGCTCTAAGTGTTTTATCTGCTTGCATTTGGTACAAAACCAAAGGAAATCCAACAAAAAAGAACTGAAAAAATAGTTTAACATTTTAATATGATAACCTTAATCTGATTCTTCTGATTCTGTTCCATTTGATGATTGAGACGATATACTTCCCTCTTGTGCCTCGCTATTGGAGGCTTCATTTTCCTTTTCTTCCTCTTCTTCTTCTACAGGTTCGTTGGCGCTTTGTGGTTCATCTGGTACTGATGATGAGTTCTTAAGTGATAAAAGCCACAACTCTTCACATAACCATGTATTTTGAAGTGATGAATCAATAACATGTGAGTATGAAACATCTGATAAAGAAACTGGGCAATACTGGGTTATTTGATTAATATGGTTGGAATCAATTAATATGGATCGGTCCTGGAGATGAGTCAATGATTTTGTTCCCTCATCCACCTGGCCAAAATTTGGAACCCATTCTGATGCAAGAAAATCTGTAGGGAAAAACTGATAAAATTGATGGCAAGCAATAGAATCTGCGACTCGAAACATATATACTCCGCCACCTGCATCACTGGCAGCGATTGATAAACCAGAAGGAGTCCATTTGGCAAATTGAATACGAGGTGTTTCAAATGGAATATCAAGGGTCCTGATGGGAATTGGAGAATGAACATTATAAACCAGAACTTTAGCTTTCGAAGCTACTAAGAAAATGTTTGGCACCTTGGGATGAGCATCTATAGATACTATTGCTGTTTGTTCATCAATATGAAGTATTGGTGTAGGACTATTTAATCTAAAAACAAAAAGAGCCGCTGATGTAATTGCAAATATATACGATTCATTGACAGATATGGAAACACCAACAAGGTGTGATCTTCTTTGTTGTCCTCTGACAAGGAATGTTTGTAAAAGCTTCATTTTCTCCCCAATCAACCACAGTTTAAGTTCTCCTCCTTTTCGAGACCAAGTTAGTACTTGTCTAAAACTGTTCTGAAGAAAACGAGCACCATCAATAGGGTTATCATGAGCTTGAACTTTCCAAATCCGGTTATTCGATAGAGTAACAATATTCATTAGTCCATTCTCTGAACCAACCAAAAAAAGGCAGCCACCAGGTGAGAAAGCTGTGAATGTAATTGGATCTTTGAATTTATGTTGTTTCATAATGTGAGGTGGATGCTTCAGAAACTCAGTGGGATCATAATCAGGGAATATATCTGAAGTATTATCCATATTAAGGGCATTTTGAGATTTAAATGAAGAAAGATTAGAATCAAGTTGAGTTTTCAGGCTTCTCAGAGAATTTGATAATATGGAAATTTCATATATCAAGTAAGTCCCAGATGATCCAGCAACTGCAAGATATCTATTACAAGGAGAGAAACACAAATGAGAAAACTCTGATAGTTCAGAAACATCTAAAAATGCAACACATGCACCTGTTAATAGGTTCCATATCCTTAAACTCTGATCAGCTGCAACAGATACAAGAATTTTACCATCAGGAGATATACTCATACCAGAAATCACATCACCATGTCCCCTTAATGTAATGATTAGACTTTGTGAAGGAAGATGCCAAACCTTAATATTTGTATCATCAGAACCTGTATACATTGAATCACCCATTCTGTTAAATTCTAAAAAGTGGATCGATCGTGTGTGTCCAATGAGTCTATTTTGCAGGTTCAATCTTAGTATCCTCGTTTGAAATAGTTTTGCTTCTCTCAACAATTCTCCTTTAACAACAGCTTTAAATTTATTAGGATTGCTCAAAATCGATGGATATGATGTTTTCGGGGTATTAGTTTTAAATAGATGAAACAAAAAGTCATCAGGAAGATGTGTAAGAGTAATTTCTGCATTTTCCCTTGATAAAGTATTAGGAAAAGCTAAAGAAGCGAATTCTTCACCAATTTCATCAGATATATCACGGAGAAGTTTCAAAGCTATTGCTTTAGTTTCAAACTCAGAATGTTCGTCCAATGACATCGTGGCACTTTTCGGTTAAATGGGTAAAATATCCCCATTTACGATGACTCACTTCTTAGAAGATGAATGGGCTTTTTGGGTTGATTATTGGAATGAAGGTCAATACCATATTGATAAAATTGCCTCCTTTGCATCTGTAGAAGAATTCTGGGGAGTTTTCCCCCAAATACCGGAAATCAAAAAACATTCAAATGGAAGACTCTCTATTTTTAAAAATGGATATAAACCGGCATGGGAAGATCCGATATATGCTAAAGGTGGTATGTTAAGAGTGCAAACGAAAGCAATGACACAATCAGAATGGGAAAATATTGTGTTTAAACTGATTGGAGGCGAGTTAGAGCAAAAAATTGGCGCGAAAATTATATTTGGACTAAGACTCAAAGATAACGATCTTGATTTTTGGATTTCAGAATTAAGAAATATTGGAGAAAAGCTTATTCCTGAACTAGGTTTAAACACTTCGAGTTTATCATCCAAAGTAATCGAGAATAATAAAAATAATAAACATTATCTATTTCCACAACATTTCCCCAATTGATCATTCATCTGATGGTATTTCACCAATAAACTGTGCTCTAACTCTTTCAGTTCATCTTCAAATCTCTTCCGATACATATCTTCTTCAACAAGACACTTAGTTTTATATTCATCTAATTCATCCTTCAATGATTTTAGGATTATCTTGTTATGCTCAATTGTGTTGGATAATTCAGACAATTCGGATTTGTTTTCATTCAAAGTGATTTGTTGCGATTGAATTTTCATAATATTCTGTTCTTTTTTCTCATTCAGATTCTTATTTGTATCTTGTTGTTTTTCGATCTTTGATTCCAATTGAGTTTTTCTATCAGTTAAAGATGCAATACTGATTGCGATATGAGCATTATCGCTTTTCAATGATTCAATGTCCTTTTGATATTGTATTATTTGTTTCTCGGATTCATCCCTTAATGATTTTGTAGATTCTATCTTACATTTCAAATCTTCGATATGTGAATGCAAAGATGTGATGAGATCTCGCTTTTGTGACAAGATTTCTTTCTCTGAGAACAAAACAGATTGCTTATCATGGTATTCATTAAGTTGCCTATCCAATTCTAATTGACTGAAACGGAATTTCAAATCTTCATTGAGCTTTCTCAATGTTGCTAAACTAGATTCCTCTTCCCCAATAATCGCTTCGATTGATGCTATTTGAGATTCAGTTTCTTTTCCTTGAGCCTTTTTCTTAGAAATTGATTGGACAATCTCGAATAGAAACTCTCTTTTCTCAGATAATGTTTGCTGAAGTTGATTCAAATCGTTTTGAATGCTAACGAGTTTGTTCTTTTCCTCGCCGATGAGAGATGTCCATTTCGAGAGTTCATGTGTATTTTGGTCCAATATTTCTTGTAAATGTATTTCTTTTGATGATAAATCTTGTTCAAGGAGTTGAACTTCGGCTTCAATTGAAATCTCTGGACTTTGAGAACCTGAATCAACATCGGACTGTCTCTCTGCTTTAAGTCTTTGAATATTATGCTGCATTTGTTCGCTATTCATTGCAGAACAATACTCTGTTGACTCGGATATTAATAACGCTATCTGCAGAACAATCCCTTGGATAATTGATAGGTATGAACCTAGAATGAAAGAATCATTAATATCAAGAACTGTTACAACAGCTTGAAAAACAACAGGGAAAACCAGATGTTTCTTGGTAGTATCATCTTTAAAATGATTCCAAAGATTAAGAAAAGATTGTGCAAGAAAAACAGATATAATATGATCGGATGAGACAGATGTTGATTTGGTAGGACAATATCGTAACATAACTTCAAACATTGGATCAAGAGAATAAGAAATAATTTGGTTGGCACTCTGTTGATTATTGGTAATCCTTAACAATATAATTGAACCATAATACTTTGTTGATAAAGTCGAAGTGCTGGTATTGATAGTGCTCAAAAGGAGTTGAGATAATCGGCTTGCGTGTCGATATAGATAGGATGTATCAAGATCATTAAAGGTAGTTATTGAAGGTATTGTTGATGTGAATGCTAATGATCCAACAATGAATGAGACTCTAGCTGGGTCCTTGGAAAGCATATTATCGATAACTTCGGGCTCATCAGGACATATCAAATGATGTCTTGAGAGTACTAACACTGCCCTAGACAAGCATTTACCGAAATATGGATCATGATTTGTAAATAGAGGCCTAATAGAGTGAAAAGATATGGAAATCCCTTGAATTTGATGAGCTTTGTATGCACAAAAAGTTGAAAACAAATCCAATGATAGGGACCTGGCTGAACAACTACACATAATTGAGTGATCAAGAAATCTTCGAAGAAGTGCAGGGCCAAATGGTAATGAAGAGAAAATATTTTGGAATTTATATACTAAATTCAGTGAAAGAACATGTTTTTCCTTCTTAGTTGATTTCAACATTGATGATAACATGTCTGCCACACATTGTACACATTGACACTTAGAGTAATCTACATCTTTATGTCTATTTGACCATAATACCAAACCTGGGTAATCATTTACCCGGTTTTTAGGTGAATGAAGAGCTCGACAAATATCACAAATCCTTTCTCCTTCATTTTTCGCTTCCAAACAATTACCACAATATGAAAAAGAGCAACTCGAGCAAAAAACCCTCCTTTTAAAGAAAGAAAACGCTTCTTTGCAAAAAAGACATTTATCTCCCTCATACTCTTGGTTAGGGAGCGAAGAGCTATTGACTATATTAATATAACATATTGTGTCAGTATTTCCAATGATATTCAAATGATTAAAATCGCTGATCATTAATTGGGAAAAACAACAAACAAAAATGGCTATTTTCAGCGTTAAGTCTAATAAATCATAAAAATATAATTAAATATTCTTTAAAACACAATTATATGCTTACATTTTGTCTTGAGTTTAATGCATCATTAAGTTTAATTGCATGTTCAGAGTATGGGCTACTCATCATTTGATCAAGTATTTGATCATAGTTGTACACATTAATGTCATTATTAAAACATTCGAAGATACCATACTGTTTTGATCTAAATAAAAGAATATGAATAGCCCTACACCATCTCTTAATCATGTTCTCATTATCAAATATTTCGATCTTCCTTAATGATTTGATTAAATCTTTTGAATAAATCTCAAGAAAATCGACACCAGTTGATGCTTCGATCAAGCAAAACAGGCTTTTCATTGATTGTTTCATAATCCCGTATGATCCTTCTTCCAAATACTTGCACATGCATATTACACCATCAAAATCAACAAATGTACTCAAAATACTATCATTAGAATTGCTGATTAGTGCATAAATGCACTTCATAGCAGCTTCTCCTGCAGCATTATCAATATTTCCCTCAATTATTTCGAAAATCATCCTTATATCATTGATAACTAGCTCTGGATATCTCATACACAAGGGAATTGCCCCAAGGCAAGCTGATACACTATCTTCAACAATGCTGAGGGTGGATGCAATCTCAAAAAATGGAGGAAACTCGTCATAATCTATTGATGAGAAAACCATATTCCCAGATGTATATATTTTCTCAAATCCTCTTAAGGCACATAGTATACAATTGTCATTACTGCGGCAGGCTATGCAAAACAAATGAATAATATCTTCAATAAAACTTTCATTTCGCTTGATAATCAACATCTCTGTACAAAGTAATACGGATACTTCGATAAATTTCTCTAAATATCTATGTACAATTAGTCTTGGAAAGCCTTTTTCATCAATTGAGTGAATAATGATCTTCGATAAATCTGATACTGGGCATTTCTCCAATAGAAGATGTTCAACATTTTTATCATTAATAATTATATTAGTGCATATTGCTAATGAATATACTGATTCCAAGCATGGAGGATACTTAATATTATTTAGTAACTTGTGAAAAACTCCTTCCTGAATGAGAACATTAATACCACCGATAATATTCAACGAAATATAATAAAAACACAACAATAAATTTTTGAGAATGGAATTCGTAAAACTAAAACACCATTCAATCATAACATCAATGACTCCTGTTTCTTTTAACTCTCCAATATCAACATTTTCGCATTTAATCAATGCGTTTTTTAGATATTTCAAATTTTGAGATAATAAACTAGAGTCTTGACGGATGAATGATGCAACAATATCCCAACAGATGCTTATAACAGTCGATTTCTCATCAGAAGCACATTCATCATCAGAAGATTCGCTCATTTCATAGTCTAATATAACTCTTCTCCCGTTCAGTGAAGCTGGAAAAGAGCTGCTTTTATAATCCATATGGCCGTTTAATAATAAAAATGAGTGAGATTTCAAGTGATGGAAAAGGGATGAGTGATGTGTTTTCTTCTGTTTTGAGTGACGAAGCTATTAAAATTCTTCATGAGCAGAAACAATTCGAGATTAATTTGATGAAAAATCAAATTGATATTATAAACTCAAAAAATCAACATGATATTCGTCTTATGGAACAAAAATATTTAGATATTTGTCAGAAATATGAAGAAGAAAGGACTTCTAAATGCAATTTGGAAAGGATTATTGATGATTTAGAAAGATCAAAAACTGATCTTGAGAAAAATGGAGCTATTTCCAAAAATCAGCTAAGTTATTTGGAGAGGAGGATAATGCGCGAACTTGAGGTAGATAAAATTGATGATGCATTTTCAAAAATTAACAGATTTCTATGTCTTCAAGAGGAGCTTAAAACATCACAAGAGACCATAAAGGATCTTCAAATAATGTTAACATCCGAAAGGTTAAAGAATTCGGATAGCAAAAATTCTCCTGTTGCCCAATCTGACTCAATATCAACACTTAAGAGGTTACAGAATCAAATCTCTGAGATGAATGCAGAAAGCATTGTTAGAATTGAAGAGATTACAAAAGCTAGGCTTCAAATAGAGAGTATTAAGAAAGAAAACAGATCTCTCATTCTAACAAATGAATCATTAATGAAAGAGTGTTCCTCATTGAAATCACAAAATGAGAATATGGCTGTTGAAATGAAGCAAATTAAACTCGAGTTGGAGAATCTATATAAGAATAATAATGAACTGGTAGAGACTGTTAAAGGGATTTCGAATGAAAAACAAAAAGAAATGCATGGATCTCAAAGGAAAGAAAGGCTTTTGAAACATCTTTCTCAGAGGTTTGATCCGGTTTTCATTGGAATTTCTCCAAAAACTAGTTTATATTCTTTATTTAGCCAACTATCATTGATATTCCAGTCACTTTCATCATCGGATATTGATTCGGTTTTAGTTTATCAGAACTTATCAAGCCTGCTTGAGACTGCAAGAATCATTAATATTCCGAATTTCCCAATCTCAGAGAACACCAATTCTGATACACATGATATTCAAGCACTAAAAGATATAATATCGAAATTAGAGGATGAAAATGCAGATTTTCAAGATAGGATTAAAGACTTCGAAGAATCAGATTCAGCACCAAAACTTGCCTCTGCCCTACACAAGATAAAACAATTAGAGATTGAACTAGATGCATATAAAAAAACCAGCCAAAGTTTGATTGCAAAAAGATCCAGGATATCAAAAGACAACCAAGGTACTTTATTCTAATGTTTATTAAAAAATATTTTAAACGTTCATATATGAGTAAGAGGATTCTTGCCAAAGATGCTGTTGAGTTTATGATACTTAATGTTCTAGTTCCTTTAAACATTGAAGTTAACTCAAAGGTATTTAATATGGCCTCTCAGGATGAAGATGGAACTGTTCTTGAAGAAATGCAGTTTTTAATTCTTAACTTTGTTTCCAAAGTCTTTTTGGATAAAAAAAATTCGAGAAATTGGCTAAAATCTGCGAATGTATCAATGATAAATGGTATATTAGAGAATTTGGGACTCAAATCTCGGTTTTTGAGTGTTGAATCTTCATCAAGAGATTCATTAATTTGCTTTCTTTATCTTCTATCGTTATCAGATTCTTTTCAAGCATTATATGATCCATTATTACCTCCTTCTGAATCATATATTGAACCGTATGGCATTGAGTTTAAGGACAAACCTAAAGGAGAAAACCAAAGAGAATTTGTCATTGAAGATCAGATTACACTGTTGAATACAATTGATAGAGTATCAGGGCAAATAATGTCCAAAATTCATGTTTTGGGTGATCTGGAATTTGAGAAAGAGAGATTATTGAATCTCATCAGAGAAATTGACCCAAATACTCCAATATCAAGTCTGATTCTTAAAGCTTCTCCAAACACATTAGAGAAACATACTGCATCTTTGACTCAGGCAATCCAAAGAAAAGGATCACTCAGGACTATAACCGAAAACGAAAGGGTGTTTTGGAAATGGGCTTCCACTATCATTGAGAAAAAGAATGAAGAATTGCAAAATATGCAAATTGATGTTGTATTCCCTGTTATATCTTATCCTCGTTTTACTAAAAGTCCATGTAAAAGAATAGCACGCAAAAATGAAAAAATAATATCTCTGAAGAAGAACATATTAGGTCTTCTTGAGAATTTATCTAAACAAAACATAAACATTGAAGATGATAATCAACCGGATGAAAACCTTGTTTCGTTTGTAGAAAAAGCACACAATTTGGTTAATGTGGGCTATGTTGGGAAATCTCAGAGGAAAGTATCTCTTTTGCCAGATTTGAATCAATTCAATGAGAAGAAACTATATGCTATAATTCAAAAAAGTGATCATGTATCAAAAACTATTACTGAAACATCCGAACCAATTATTAATGAAGCTATTAATAGTTTGTGTAAAAAACTTAGGATTTCAGCCATTAACTATCCATCTGAGTGTTAAATTGTTTTATTTAAAGGTTATCATCATCTACACTAACAGGTGATTTGGTTCGTCTAAACATTTGACCCAATGATTCGTTTAACTCAAGAAGTTTCTCATCATACACTTCGAGTTCTTCAGCTGGATGAAGTTTTGACCACTCATTTGCTTCATCCAAAATTTGGGCTAATCTGGTTCTTTCTTCGCTATTAAATCTATCTTCGATATTATCTGATGCTAATTCATTTAGGCAATATGTTATTATTTCATCTATTTGATTCTTTCTATTCACCGCTTCTTTGGTTCTTTCATCCTCAGATGACCATTCTGATGCCGATCTAAAGGCCTCATCAAGTTGCTCTTCCGATAATCTGGATTCCGCTGCATTTATGGTTATGCTTTCTTTTGCACCTGATGAATACTCATCCGCTGTTACAGTGAGAAGGTTATTCTGATCAAGCTCAAAAGTCACATTGAAATTCACTGTTCCTCTTGGGCCCGATGGAAGCCCAATTAGGTCAAAGGAGCCCAAAAAGTGATTATCTCTTGTCATCGGTCTTTCTCCTTCGAATATTTGTATGGTGACTGTATCATCATCATCTTCTGCTGTTGTAAACACTCTTGTCTTTTTTACGGGAATTCTGGTATTCCTTGGAATTAACTCCGACATTATTCCTCCAATTGTTTCAATACCTAATGTCATTGGGTTGATATTAATTAGGAGAATATTTGATACAGAATCATCATTAGCAAGGATAGCTGCCTCAACAGTGGCACCGTATGCAACAGCTTCATCGGGGTTGATCGATTTGCATGGATTCTTTCCATTAAAAAAATCCTTGACCATTTGTTGGATTTTAGGCAAACGTGTTGAGCCTCCTACAAGGACAACCTCATCAACATCATATTTTGAAACCTGTGCATCTTTTAGAACTTGTTGTATGGGTTTCATGGTTTTCCGGAATAAATCCAAATTAAGCTCTTCAAATCTGGCTCTGGTGAGAGTTTCACTCAGAGGTTCTCCCTCAAAGAAATCATCGATTTCTATCCTTGTTTGATGGAGTGTGGATAGTGCTCTTTTGGCTTTTTCACATTCCATTTTAAGTTTTGCAATAGATTTCGAATCTTTGGATGGGTCCTTTCCTGTTTTCCTTTTATAGACATCAATGAAGTGATCAACTACTCTATTATCAAAATCTTCTCCACCAAGATGTGTATCACCAGATGTAGCTAAAACTTCAAAGAATGACTCTTCTATGCTGAGTAATGACACATCGAACGTACCACCACCAAGATCATACACCAATATTTTCTGACGCTCCTTTTTATCAAGCCCATAAGCAATGGCTGCGGCTGTGGGTTCATTTAGTATTCTGTGAACTTTCAAACCAGCAATTGTACCAGCATCTTTTGTAGCCCTTCTTTGTCCATCATTAAAATATGCAGGAACAGTTACAACTGCCGAACTCACCTTTTTCCCAAGATATGTTTCAGCAATAGATTTCATCTTTGCCAAAACAAGTGCAGATATTTCTTCTGGTGATACCAATTGTTTTTGTCCCTTAAATTCAAGTTCAATAAAGGGTCTGTTATCTTTTTCAACAATATTGTATGGCAACCTTCCAATCTCGCTTTGTACCTCCGGATCGCTAAACCTTCTCCCAATTAATCTTTTCACAGCAAATACAGTGTTTTCTGCATTGTTAATTAACAATGGGATAGCCGCATCGCCGACAATACGTTGATCTCCAGTAAAAGATACTATCGATGGAGTAATTCGGTTTCCAACTTCATTGGGAATAATTTCTACTTTGCCATTTTGAAAAACACCAACGCAACTAAATGTAGTACCTAAATCAATGCCAATAATAGGTTCTGATGATGATGTTTCCGTTTCTTCTGCACGAATTAACAGAAAAAAAGAAAAAACAAAAATCATTTGTTTAACCATCTGGCCAATTAACCAGTACCTGGAACTTGAACCAGGCAAGTGATATATATATGTGTGAAGAGATTCATGAGGTATTTTCGAGGGTATAGAGGCATTGTTTCGATTCTCTTTGTGAAATTTACACCTGCACATTGGTGTGTATTGAGATGAGTGATGTGGAAAGTGCTAATTGGTGATAAAATGGTTATGACACCAACTATTTGATTGGAATTTGAATTTGAATATAATTGGGAGACAATGTAGTTGACATTTGATTTGATTTGAAGACAATATCCTGTTTGAAATGAAATGATATTACTTAATATTAGCAATTGTGTGTGGTTTGTTATTCCTATAGAGTGATTATTAATACAATTAATAATATTTCCATATTCCATTATGGTTGTTCCTTCAATGTGACAAAGCTCAATAGATCTTTTTCCTGTGCTGTTGAAGATAGTAAACCATCTGAATGTTTTATCATTTTTCGCTTGATATATCATTATTGCATCTGAATCGCTAGCAATATTATTGGTTGAATTCAAACATGATATAGCAGATATTCTTCCTGTTAGTTGACAATTATCATCAGTAAATGGGTTCTTCTTATCATTTGGGCAATTATGAATAGTAATCATCGAGAAAAACATATTTGCAGTAGTTGACTTTAAATATATGGAGTTATAATAATTGATTGCTCCGCATTTATTAATGCACAAATAACTAGAATTAATATGGTTGGTGATAATATACAATGCCCTAAAGCACCTTAAAAAGTCGCATTTCTCAAATATAAAAGAAAAGCTTCCTACTTCACATTTAATTGCATCTCCATTAATATCTTTAAACACACACCCTTTTATCAAACAACTTGAACTCAATGTTATACCATTCCCCGAATATACCAAACCAATATAATTATTCTCAATTTCAAGACAATTGGATAATATTTTGCAGAAGCTTGATCCATAAACTTTTAAAAACCCTGTTGAGCCAAAAATAACTGGACTCCGAAATGCTTTGTTAATCTTACACTTCTCTATATTGCAAAAACACTTGGTGAATGTGAAAGACATCATCGTTGTTGATAAAAATGAAATGGAATAGTTCATATATTATTGTTGTATGGTGACTGTATATACCATAATCGTTATCGTAGAATTCTGGCAAATTTTCATGAATGACGAAGTATTGATTACTTATCATGGGAAGGGATTCCTGGTCAACAAAAATTGTTTATATATATGTAAAAGGTATCGAGATTGTCTGGAACAACAAGATCAAATAAACTTGAGTGATTCGTATTCAATTGAAGCCTTTTCTCTGTTTATTAGTTTTTTGAAGAATCCAACAATTTGCATTCCAGAGAAATACCGAGATGAAGTAAAATTGATTGCCTCTCTATGGGGATGTCCAATAATTTGTGAATGGATCGATAGAATTCAACCTATTATTTATGATTCTTTCATTATTATAAATGAAACTCTGGTTCCAATTAATATAGGCGTTATGTTAAACAAATCCGAATTGTATCGCCAGTCTTTCTATTCGATTAATGATGTGTTTACTATTCAAAGAGCTTATGATATCGAGGTTTTCCGTCATTATATTGATATTCTACATAAGAAATCCGAGATATCCAGAGATGATGATATTAAATCACTAATTGCCATCAATGACGATTTTCAATCATCTCTTTTTGAGTTGAAAATGGAAAAAGAAGTATTTGAGATGGTTGGGACAATGGATGATCCGATCATGGACATCAGTGACGAATTCATCAAAGATAATATTGTTCCAAATATATCCGATTTAATTCGTTTTCCATCCTTTTTTGGACTTTCCTTATCAATATTAATTCGGGTATTTCAATTTGTGAAAGACACATTGCCATCAGACATAATAAGATTAATTTGTCAGAATCTACTTGAAAAACATGGAACATCGAGTTTGGTTTTGTTTCATTACATTGGGATATCAAATCAACAAATAATGGACAAAATACTCAATCAAAGCAAATTCTATTGTAATGCATCAGTACAATTTGATGAATTTAGTAGAATAATCCATAGTATCAAAGAACCAGGAAATAATTTTGAAGGGATTTTTTCATTTTTGTTTTCATTAGGATCAAACATTATTGATTATGTTAGCGTGAAGGCTTCATCAAAATATAGAGATGATCTTGATCCATTATCAATTCTCAAGGGAGAAATCTCCCAATTTGCTACACAAGCAGGACAAAATCAATGGATATCAATCAGTTTACTTAAACACAGCCTTCATTGCACAGGGTATGCCATTAAAACTAACCCAGGGAAAAAAGGATACTATCATTTGAAAAATTGGAACTTTTTAGCTTCTGTTGATGAGATCAACTGGAAATGCATCGATCACCAGAATAACAATCATTCTTTGAATGGGCCAAACAATGAAGAGTTCTTCGAAATTTTGCACACAGGGATGCCATATAAGCATTTCATGATTCAATTGCCAAACAGTAATGGTACATGGTTCCAAAATGAGGACATTCTTCAATTCAGAAGAATAGAATTATTTGGTGATTTGATCTAATTAGTATTCGTAATCATGGTTTTATTATAAAACAGAATGTTTGATGAAGTATTCCATTATGATTCAGATTGTTATAGAGCAAAAATAATCTGAAAAAACCTGTATTTACATAAATTCCTATTTGAATAAGATGGGGATTGTGGATATTCTTGATTTTAATTCTATGTTTGGAATGTGAATATGGGTCTGATTGTTCATTTGAATGAGGGACAGTGAGAACAAACAATTCAGTGTTCTCGTTAAACGATTAATAAACTTAGTTTCTCTCTTATTGTTTTAATCGTATATCTAGGGGAATTCGAGTTTTACCCTCCCCATTATGTCACAGTACTTATTTAATTTGAACTTTTTCACTCGCCAGACGTTCTCAGACACTGTTTCGAACACAATTTCTATGTATAATTGTCGTTTTGAAAATATTGCGAATCCGGATGCATATGGCGGTGCTCTTAGTATTGGAGGGTCATTGTTTTTAATACTGAATTATGTTTTTGCAATAAATTGCACAGGCTATGTTGGTGGTTTTGTTTATTGTGTATCGCAGAGATTCAATATGACACATTGTTGTGGTGATATGTGTGTTGCAAAACAGTTGGGTCAATTTGGATTCTTTACTCCAACAGGTTCTTTAGTGAACCATTATAACATGTCTTCTGTGCAAAGGTCATCTCCATCAAGAGAGGGCAGTTACTACCCAGTAGCATTTCGTACCTCACATAATATTATTCACAACTTTAATTCATCTTTCAATATTCTTGATCTATGGGGATCCGGACTTAACTCTCTTGGAGCAAAGTCAACAATTGTTCAGTATTCCACATTTGCTCAATTATTTGGAAGATGTGTTTTGTTGTTTCAGGAAATTAACGAATCTGCATCAGTTCTCTATTGCAATGTTGTGAATAATTACATATATCCATCAAATGAATATGAGGGTGTTATTAACTTTTGCCTATCTATGACAATTAACGATTGCATATTTTATAATAATACAAATAACATCTTTGTATGTTATGAAAAACCATCAAATACTATCAATATTTATAGATCCTATATAGAATCATCACCTGGTCCTCAAGCTATTATTTTCAACCCAACTTTACTGCCAGCTACTTCTTTCGCTCATAAACATGTTAAGAATCATAACTGCGATATATATGTCGATTCAACACACTTAATGAAAAGAATTAATAAGTTTATGAGAATTGCCCTTCTTCATATCACATGTCAGTAAAAAAGTGCCAAGTTTTTTTGACGGTTTGTCATTAATGAGCATTGATATTCTTAGAGCCCAGTATGGTGAAACGAAGGCTAAATATTCCTCTTTTGGTGCTAAATCCGAGACTGATTTTTATATAAGCTTTGGTAATACTCCTGATCAGTTCTATGCGATTTCTGTTTCGAGAGATTTTCCCAATTCGGGTCCAAGGATTATGAAAATGGATAAAGCTGTGGTTCTTCCGATGGTGAATAACTGGAATCCAAATTATAGGTTGATTGATTTGGTCGATCATATAGCTGCTTATAATCAGCTCAAATTAGAGTCTCCAATCACACTAAGCCCACAGGATGTGTCTGGATTCTTAAAACTTAGGCAACTCAGCGATATTCAAACAAATGAGCAAAGATTAGCATTAATCAAGTCAATGCCATCAATTCAATCATATTTCGAACTTGAAAACCGGATTAAAGCACAAACAGCTTCAAATAGAGAAGAAACAGATCTCGCTTTCTCCCAATTGATCTCAATTTCCGATCAACTCACCAGCGAATCCGATCAATACCAAGAACTAGAAACCCGACTTAAGAGAGCACAAGATGAGCTCCCACAAATCCAACAGGCTTCAAAGCGTAACAAAATCCAAGAACTCAGAAATGACATCCAGAAATCAGTCGAAAAAATCGACCAGCTCCGAAACGACTTAAAGTCTGGTGCAACCCAATTACCCAAATACTTAACCGAGTTATTCCAGATCAAAGAAAAAGCTATCAAAGATAAAATAATCGCTGATGAGCTTTCAAAACAGTAAATTTAAACCGTTTAATTGTGAAGGTTTTCTTCAATTTTTCAAAAGGATATTGATAATTTATAAGTTTTGAAATATCTAAATGGAAAACTACTTGGCACTACTTGACTATAATATTATTAGCACAACACATCAATCTTCTTTTGGTCAATCTATTATGCTTAAACATAAAACCAATAATAAGAATTATATGTGCAAAGTAATATCAAGGAATCAGATGAATCAGGATGATATTGACAAGTTTTATCGTTTTTTGCATAAAGTTAAAGAATTTTCTGCACAGTACATTGTTCCTTTTGATACTATAATTGAAGAAGAAGGATCAATATTTCTAATAAGGCCATTTATCGATGGGATATCATTAAAGACTTATATAGAGAGGAAATTAACTCAGAATCCTAATGTATTATATGTTTTTTGGAAAATTATCAACAGAGTATATCATAGTTTGCATCAGCAAGGGCTTTTCCCCAATTATATCAGGCCCTCGAATGTTTTTTTGGGAGAATTTAACAAAATTACTATCACAGACTTGTATTTACCTCCTTCAGATCCATGCGCTTGTTTTAAACAGCAGAACGCATTTAATTATGCATTTTTATCTCCAGAGTTTTTCACCAAACCAGAGAGCATGTCAACAGCTTCCGATATATGGTCATTAGGCATGCTTCTGTTTTATATGCTCACTGGTGAAATGCCTTGGGGGAACATCTCAAATATTTTACGAATGATTCCATGCATTGTTGAGTTCAACCAAGAGTTATTGAAAAATCACAAAGGAATACCGCCATCAATTCTTCAGATTTTACAAAGTGCATTAAGAATTGACCCTGCAAAACGACAGACTATAGAGTATTTTTTATCAACATTCCCAAAAGAAGACAGGATTAAGATATTAAATTTATCTATCCAAAAAGAAATATCTGTTCCCAAGAAAATGAATTTAACCAAACTTGGTGTTATTAATCTTCCCACAAAAAGGAAATCAATTCTTTTAGGTAACTTTAAAGGGTTTAAATCATGTCCTACTCCCCCAACAACATTTAAGGAAAGGACTACTCCCCAAAAATTAGAAAGTGATGACATATAAAATTCGGCTGTTTTACTCTACCTCAAAAAGGGACTCCTTCAATAAGTTCGGAGAAGATGCTCCTACCACAATTAAATCACCGTATTCCCTTAACACCTTCCTGAGAGACTCAGATAATTGTTCAACTGTCATTTCTGGCATAGCTTTAATGTTTTTTGTTAAATGATAAGTAAAAATTCCTTGATCATCGAGTGTGTTATGCTTAATCTTCTTCAATGCTTGCAAATCAGGTACTGTTGCAATTGAGAGTACCAAAGGAGGAAGAACCTTTCCAAATAGCTGACCGTTTTTAATATCAAAAATCGATCCAGGAGGACATGTATCTGTTACCAAAGTGAGTTTAGTCGATTCTTTCTTCAATCCAATTACTCTGTCGAGGAAATCTGTTTCAGGAACAGTTCCATCATCAAAAACGAAACTTGTTTCTGGTTTTGTTTTTGCCAAATTTTGATTCATTTGACCAACATAATAAAATACACAATGCCTTTCGGATGATGCAATTATTTTTTCAAAGTATAATAAGAAATTCCTTTTATGTGGATTTTGAAGAACATAAATCTCATAATCAAACGCTTTGACAGTTTTAGCGAACGAAACAGCATCGTTTATTGGACCTGTTCCAAGGTTCCTTCTGTATGATTCAAATGCATTAACACATATAAAACAGCATTTGTCAATACTTGAAGGGATCTTAGAAACAGGTAAATTAGTAATATCGTGCCCTAGTGTTTGAAGTCGCCTAACTGGATCAACAGACATAACGTATATAAAAAACCGCTCGCTAAAGGTAAATTTTACCACTTTCCGGATGCAAGTTTCTCTGCAAGGGTCTCATTGGAGAGACCATATTTCTTCTTGACTTCCCATATATTTTGCAATTGGAACTCAAGGGCAATTTGTGATCTAGCATTGGAGAACACAATATTGGCTTGTGGAGAAAGGTTAGGTGGGCAGTATGGGATTAAAACCATTGGATATGATTTTCTTCCATCTGGATGGACTCTTTCTGGCATGCAAATGATAATCCTTGGAGCATTAGTAGGAAGTGTCGCAGCAACATCTTCCAGTGGAATTCCTTCTTTAAATTCACTAACAAGGTTAACAGATAATTCAGTGGTATCTGTAGATAGAACTATAGTGTGATACGGAACCCTGCTCTTACGGAGTTCTTGGAAGGCATTACGGACCTCTGAGGTAATGTTCAAGTGCATTGCACACATTTTTTTATGTGAGAAAACAGTTGAATTCAAAAAGTGAAATTGAAAACTTTATGACACCCACATTTACAAAACACAGCTACCAACGAAGTCTGAGACAAGCTTGGAATACTCCTCTTGGTGGTCGATGAACATTCTCACATGTGCAGAGTCATCCCAAAACTTTGATTTTACATTGATGCCTTTTTCTTGGAGGGTGTTTACATAGAGTTTTGTAGTATGTGGCAGTACAATTTTGTCAGAATTTGAACCCAGTACCAATTGTCGGCATTTTGGTGGATTTGTGTATAAGCTATTAATCATATCTTGGGATTTTTTTTCATGTGATTTTGAGAATACCAAGAAAATATCAAATAATGGATCAAGAACAACTGATGCAATTTTTTCTAGGTTCTTATTTCTTGGAAATATTGCTTTGGCGAATGCTTGGTGGTACATCTCCCTATACACTGTTCCAGGGGATGAATCCCAAATTATGCCTCTCAGGTCAATATCCTTAAAAAATTCGTAATTCTTATCAGCCAAAGATTGTATCATAGATGAAGCGCCGTTCAAAGAAAATACATGACAAATTACAGGTTTTCCAATGGAATTATCCCTTATTCTCTCGAAATCCCTGGTATTAGTATTTACACCAATTATTGACATTGGCGATTGAATCATCCAACTATTGTCAACATTAAGATTCCTATAAATGGATTGAATTCGGCGGATGTGTCTCTCCTGGCAACCAAGCCAGCCAAAAGTTAGAATAGTAGGTGTTGGCTTATTCAACATTTGTAAAATTCGATAATTTGGCAATACGATAGATTAAAATCCGCCTAATTATTTTTGAAATGACATCACAGGTGCATAAAATATAACTTTGACAAAGCTATTAATAAAACATTCAAAAATGTCAGGTATCAGTTCAGTTGAAACAAAAATTCTACGGAAATTACATATATAAAAAAGCGAAGTACACATTCAATATTTAAAAGAATAAAACTTCACCATCAGTATCTGTAAACAAATCTTTGAGGACTTCAAGAGGAAAAACCATGTTATATTTGGCAACATCATCATCTTTCTGATTATAGTAACATGAGTTAGCTTTTTCAACTAAACAATATTCACCCATACTATTTTTTTGCATGAACACTTGCTGTTCATAATCATGTTTGATCTTTTTGCGTTGAATAACCAAAAAACGATTTCTCACACTATTACCTGATCTTCCCTTAAGAAGCCTGGAAATCACATTCCAATGGCATCCAACTTCCATATGCTTCTCAATAATTATGTCATCTTCTTCTTGAGTCCAATCCCTTTTCTCCAATAATGGATTGAGATAGTTGTTCCATCTTTCTCTACATTGTCTGGCATTCTTATTCCCCATTTTTGAAGCAATTGAGATCCAATCATGTTCTTGGCTTTCTTCAACTAAGTCTCTAAGAAGATCATCATCTTTTTGTGTAAACTTAGTCTTATGTATTTTTTCCTTCTTATCTAGTCCAATTTGATGAAGCATAGTTGACCTCATGGTAAATAAAATAATAAACAATGTAACCTTTTGAATATTTTGAAAAAGCAAACAATATCGTAATCTCTTTCTCTTCACAAAATTTATATTCGAGGAAATAAGTCATCAAAATTTTGGACATTTAGCTGAATGGATTCAAATTTCTGAGGTTACTCAGAATATTCTCAATGGATTCCCAATCAATAAATTCACCTGGTACTTAAAACTTATCAATTGTCTATTGAATATTTTATCAATTTACGAAATGCAATAAAAATTCAAAGGTCTCCTTTGACATTGAATAAAAACCGTTCAATTTACTTTGCTACAGAATAACAAATCGGAAAGACTTGATTGGATTTCAAAAGTATGCTTATATGAAAATGATATCTATCATTTTCCATATAGATAACTTATAAACTCAACTCTGAACCCAGAAAAATCCATACAAAAAGAACAAATTTGGTTAATTTTGGAGAAATTTGAATGGTTTCGGAGTAATTCTTAACATACTTAACAATAACAATTCCAGATCCACCTTTTCCATATTCACCTAGTCTTGTTCCGCCACCACCACCTCCTGTGTTTGGAGAACCATCATAACTCTTTCTTGTACCATAACCATTTCCACCGCCACCTCTACCACCAGGTAACATATAGTCATTAGTTGCAGCACCACCGGCTCCTCCTCCAGCAAAAAATCTCCACCCATTATTCATATCCCCATAAGGCAAACCCAGTAACCAATCAGTCATGTTAATACCATTACCACCATAACCAGGTCTTATTGTGTCATATTGATTCCCTGACGTTCCACCTCCAGCTTCACTATAACCACCCCCACCAGCTCCCGATCCACCATGATTGATATATGGCGCATCCCCTCCTTTCTTTCCTTGTTGATTTAGTGAAATGCCTCCTGTATTTTGCTTTTTGTCGTACTTTCCAGCACCACCTCCGGAGCCCCCTTGTTGACCATTAGCGAGGCGTCCACCCCCACCACCTCCAAAAGCGACAAAACTTCCGAATACAGAATTTTCTCCATTTGATCCTTTTGTGATACCACCATTTCCTATTACAACGTTATAGAGTGTTTGGTTCAAAATGGTTCTCATGAAGATTACTCCTCCAGCACCCCCTCCTCCGCCTCCACATCCCCACCAATCTGGCTGGTATCCGTCATTTCCACATCCACCTCCAGCAACAATAAATATTTCGGCTTCTTTGCCAATCATTGTGTTTGGAATAATAAACTCACCACTTTGCAAAAATATTTGATATCTATAATTCCCAACATCTTCAACAATTGGATTGCATAATGATTCGAAAAAAAAGAAAACAAACAAGAAATAACAATCCATTTTACAATTTGATTTTTGAAAAACTGTATCACCAAACATGAATAAGGAGATCAAGAGAGATGTTACAGGATCTGGAACAACTAGATTTTTTATGGGAAAAAAGTATTTTTTAAGAGGACCTGTTTTTGAAGTAAAAGCGTTATGGAATCGATTACGAATGGTTTATATCGATAAAAAAGGAATCACTATTAAAAAGAAAAATGATACTGTTGTAATTTTTAGCGGAATGTGGGATTGTTTAACAAAATTCTCTAATACCGAGAATACCGCATATTTACAATTTGAAAATTCCGGTATTAAGCTGGATTTTCGAGAAAGCAATGAGATTCTAATATCAATCAAACGAATCATTTCCCAAATTTCACCAATCCATGTTTTAAGTGAATCAGGCCTTGATTTCTTGCCTACAAATATGGGGGGATATCATTTGCTCAAGATAAAATATCCATCTTTGCTTCCAACATATGAGAATTTGTTATTATATCAGAAACAAGATGTTAGTATTATAGATCCAGAGTATTCTAATATTCTCAAAATTATTCCATATCTACCTTCTTTTAAAAAACTTAAAATATCTGTCTCTTTTGAACAGATTTTGGCCGAATTATTCATATTTCTTACTTTACCTTCCTGTATTGAAGAGATTATTTTAGTTGGGTCATTAGGGGATAAAATTCCTGAATTTTTTAGATTAATCGAAAACAATCCAAATTCTAAGATTCAGGCGATATCATTTCTAGAATCGAGTCTATCACTTCAAGATTTGAAACTTTTAGGTAATAGTGCCAAGAAAAGGAAAATACACAGTTTTTCTTTCCATAATGCAATATTTGGTTCATATCGAACATTTTTCGATCCATTTTTAATGACTTTCATTGGAGACTCTCTTAACTATTTAGATATGAGTAACACCAATGGTCTTGATATTCGAGGGCTGATTCCATGTATATCAAATATAATGTTTTTAAAACTTAGGAATTGTAATATTGACATAGCATCCTTATTACATATGATATCAAAACATTTAAAGAGGATTTGCATACTCGATATTTGCGAGAATGAGATGAAAACTCACATTAATGATGATATAGTTTTACCAGAAACCATATTCACCGTTTTTGCCGACAATATGAGATGGAAAAGCAATATTATGTCGTTTTTAAAGTGTATATTTTCTCAATTCAAACTTGGACTACGTCTCACATTAAGCAATGCGAGTTTAAGTGAATCAGAATGGTTTGAAGTTTTTTCATTTCTTGAATCTTCTTCCTTTTTTTCTTTGGTTTCCTTAAAATGGGATTATAATCCAATTAATAATTCCTTTTTTAGTTTTTTACTGAGAAATCCACTTCTGAGCAGCTTATCATTATCATATTGTTTTCCATTTAATCAAATTTCGTCTCTCAATTCATTTATTGATTATCTTGGCCGAAAACCATCTATACAAATGCTATTATGTAAAGGAAATGGTGATAATTATTTGGGAAGATCCCTTTCTTTGGTAATTGAAAACTTAGCCTCTATCCAATCTTTAGAAATTGTTGATTTTTCTTATAACAAATCTGGAGATTCATCATTTGATCATATAAAGAGTTTTGTTTTAAATCATAATATTAGAGTATGCAATTTTGATGGACAGTTTCCAACATCAAAAGATTTATATTTCGAATTCCTCCGCAGTATTACCAAATTTAGGTATAATGTTTTATCTTTCCCTGAGAACGATCTGAAGTATTTACTTTTTTTGAGTGCAATTAACTCAAAAGAATTTGAAGGAATAAAATTGAAGTTTCTTGAGCCAACTAATACCAATAGCTTTGTTTCTCCATTCGACAAACCATTTAATATATATAAAGAAGATTTCGAATTTGAGATTCCAAATATTTTGACTGATCATTATTTGAAAAAATTGAAATCAAAGAGCCAATTTTCGTTTTTTCCAAGCATCAATAATATTATTGAGCAGATTTCCCCGCAAAAATTGTTGTCTATCAACGAGAAATCCAATAATCAACATTCATCAACCACTTCACTTTCAATTAAAAGAAAGGGAACGAGGCAAATTAAAATTTTATTTGAACCAGAGAAATTTAATAACCCACAACAAATTACCATTAATAAAAGGAGTTCGTCCGTTTCAAAGAGTTCGAAAACCTCACTTACAATATGCGAAACAAATCGTTTTCAAAGAAACAATTCTGACAATGTCGGAATTAGCTGGGTTATTCCAGATTATGGCAATACTCAACGAATTAATCAATGGGAAAAGGCTGAAAATGAGTTTTCATTCGAATATCTAGTAGAAAATATTAGGAAGTTGCCATTAGAAAAGTCTGATTCAAAACCAAATTATCTTAATACCATTGAAATACCTTGATCAAACTTTGAGTACACCGACATTTCCTAAAATGGATTTTACAGTATTTCCATCCAGATCAAAATAATCATCTAGATAATTCCAAAAACATCCTAATAACATTCGGTATGTTTTTTGATTGTATTGAGGGTGGCAAATATTTTGAAGAATACAAAATTCAACCACTCTTTTAAATCTATGGGTTGATACAGACAGCTGGAAATGATGATGTATCAAAGGGTGAAATAGCTCAGGTGATATTGGATTTATTTGATACCTAAAAGCTCCACAAGAGCATCTATTAGCACAAATCATTATGAGACGTGAATTAAGAGAGTTGAACCATATTGCTCCTCCTTGATTAGAACAGACACAGTAATTGAACATTGAGTAAGAATCACCATTCACAAATATTACACCACCACTGCCAGATTTAGAGAATATCTTGAGAAGAAACAGAGAGAAAACAATGAGATCCAATTATGTTTGAGAAAGGGCAGTGTGAGCTTTGGAATCGGGATAGAGAAGTGATCCCGATACCAGAAATCACAATAGCATTGTTCATTGAACTGTTTGTGTAAGAAATAATATATTTCTTTCTCATAAAGAGGGTGAGTTGATATGTCATAAAAGATGACTCCCGTAGATAAATTCAATTATGATTATTTTATTTGAATACTTATGTGAATATTTCCAACTATTTTACACTTTAGACAAATTATATATAATGTAAGAAAACTCAATTCTGAAAGCTAATAGAAATTTCATAAAATTCACTTCGGTTTCGAATGAAGAGAAGATTTTCTAATAATTATTCTGATAATTGTACTTTTTTGTGAACTATTTAAATCCAACCACAAAACTACAAATGTCAGAGAGAATGCAGAAACAGGATTTCCACCCTGTATATTCGAAAGGGGACTCTATCAATGATTACGTAGTGGAAGATGTGATATTCTTCGGCTCTAACTCAGAGATATACACGGTTTGGTCTTCAAAATACAATATGACTTTTGTGCTCAAATTAATTCGCATAATGAACACTGATATTCAAAAGGCGTGGAATGCGTTTAATAGTGAAATCATTTCACTACAGAGACTGGACCACGACAATGTTATCAGATTGTACGATCATTTTCATGTTTCCGATATGTTTTTCATTGTTCTAGAATATTGTTGCGGGGGGACATTGGCAGATGCAATAGTTAAGAATGGATGTTTTCCATTTCACCGCTTCTTGCAACTATCACTGCAAATAGTGAAGGCTATTATGCATTCTCATGAACAAGGAGTAGCTCATCATGATATTAAGCCACAAAATATACTATTTGATGGCTATGGTCGAGTTAAGTTGGCAGATTTTGGAATTAGCATATTTTCGGAACAAACCAAATCTTTTAACAATAGGAATTATTCACCAGTTTTTGTAGCTCCAGAAATTCTCGAAAAACATGACTATTCTCCTTTCGTTGCAGATATCTATTCATTAGGAGTTACTCTTTTCGTTTGTGCCACCGGAAGAGTGGCCACATCATCAACATCAAGGAGAGAAATTGCGGATAATTTGGCTTCATTTAAAGAATATCATCAAGGGAAAACGCTGATCAACATGATTATAAAAATGATGAATGATGATCCAAACAAACGCCCAAATGTTCAATCTTTATACCAGCTTTTGGTAAATATAAGTATAGAAGAGTGTTCAATGCCTCTTAAATCGATTAAAACAAAAATCTCCAAACGGAGCAATCTCTTATCATCGCAAATTGTGCAAATTCATAAAATGGGATCCCATTCCAGATTCATTTTCCTGAAAAACAGCAATCAGAAGTTGCAATTTATATAAAATTGTTTGTATCCAATTTTCTACATAATGGTTTCATACTCTGATGTGGGATAAAAATACAGGATCCCAAAAACAACAGTTAATATGAGTGCAAGTACATTGATTATCCAAATAAAAGTAATTGTTGGTGAATTCTTCACAGCAGAAGATGGAATATTTGAAGATGATGCTAAGGTTTTAAGAACTTGATAAAGTCTATATCCAGCGGCAGCAACTCTTTTCTTTCCTGCAACTCTCATTCTGGTCATATAATCATCAGATGGTGTTTCATCTTTTGGAGTACCATATCCAATGCTGTTAGCAATTGCAAAACTCTCTTGCGACCACTGTTTTGGATTATATGTTGCTACATCTTCAAAAGACTTTTCAGGATACTCTGCCATTATCGAGGATACATTCTTTTCAAATTCTTTTTTGGTTATATCTTGCGTTGGGTTAATCAATGGATATACTCTGCCAACACTATCCCACAAAAAGTGAATATTGTTGCAACAAGAGCCCCAGTTACAATTTAAAGTATATAAGTTGCCGCCCATATCTCCTTTTGGAAACATTGCAGAAAACAACCCACAGTTGTGATGTGGAGTATGAACATCGCCAATAAAATGTATTAGAGAACGAACATGGAAACCCCAAACCCATGGATCTGTTGTTGTTGGATCAGTTAGGGCTTTCCAAGCAGAAGACAGATACCCAGAAACATTATACGTTGGATTTGGTAGTTTGCCAGCGAAACTCGGATCAATAATGGGGTTATCGATAAAATGCCAATTTCCCATTATTCCTAACTTGCTCGCATCTTTAAGATCATCCTGCCATGTAGATGAGGAAACAATAGTGTATCTTTCTGGATAACCATGCGAAATGACATCTTCAATCTTTTGTATATCAGAATAAGACATTTGAGACTCAGCCATTCGTGCAATAATCATATGAGCATGGCCCCACCAACATTGGGAGAGTTGCAATAAGAGACACAACATTATCAGGTAATAATTTGAAAGAAATCACGATTATTGGGCACTGAATAAAAAAACCGATTATTTGGAAAGTTTATACTTTGAAATGAGAGTGGTAAGCCTGGTGACACCTTTGGATAATTCTTTTAGCGTGTCCAGCACCCATTGGCTTAAATGTCCTTACTTGTTTCCTTTCCAAAGTCTTATAGTCGTTAAAGAATTGGTTGATCATCAATAATTTGAATGGAGGAAGTTCAGAAATATCAAAGTAAATATTGTACTCTGGGTCAGATACTGCAACGGCGATAATCTTGTCATCTGGCTCGTTTCCATCTATCATGGGCATTATACCAATTGGTCTTACCCTCATGAGAGAGAGAGGTGGCACTGAGAGTTGGCAAAGGACAAGAATATCCAATGGGTCATTATCTTCGGCAAGTGTCTCGGGAATGAAACCATAGTTTGCTGGATAGATGACAGATGAGTGGAGAATGCGATCAACCTTGATGAGACCAGATGGCTTATCAAGCTCTGTCTTAACCCTAGAAAATGCGGGAATTTCAATACATGCTGTAACAACATCAGGAGACGATTCTCCGATTTTAACTCCGTGCCATGGATGCGCGCATGATAATGTTCTCTCAGTAGAGAGTGAGGGGGCTTTTCCATGCCCATCAAGGGTTTTAAGAAGTGAATCCATGTATTGCCTATATTCTTGTGAGTCCTCTGGTTCCCTAATTCCATCCTTCATGTGAACATCATCGCTCTCAGAGTTTTTCATAACTTTTTGAATTGGAGTAGGTTCCGCAACAATTACGCCTTCTTCAACTATCTCTACGCTCATTTTGTGATTTGGTCGTATGAAGTCATTTTTTAAGATAATTTTCACTTTTTCAGAATGATTTTTACCGATAATTCTGAATTGAATTGTTAATTTAGTACCAAAGGGGTAAATTAACGTCTTTAGAATGAACAGTCCCCTTGTATTTAATGGACAAATTCGTGATCACGAGTATTTTATCCGCGTTGTACAAGAGAATTTGGAAGTTATAAACATCGAAATATTTGATGAAGGTATTGTCGAAAGGTGGGGAAACGTTTTTGATTCGTTTTACATTAATGAAATAACTTCTAAAGCTGGCTGCTCACTAGACATAGATTCATTTCTAGAGATTATCAAAGAGTCATTTTCGAAGAATTGTGTTGATGTATTGACAATGTTGGATATTGAGAACATTAAGGGAAACAAATTGACTGAAAACAATAATGATTCACACCGTTATTTGATTTTGAAAAAGGGAATTGGAACCAAAATATTTTCTTTTCCATTGTCTCTACCTCGAATGCCGTTTTCTGAATCTGATCTCAAAGGTATTATTGTTTCTCAGCGAAATCATAGCAAAAAGTCTTTTGAAAAATTCAAAGAAAAGAAAACTTCAATGTATGAAAAACAAATTGATGATTTGCAGAAGCATTTGATTGAAGTAACAAGAGATAGGGATTATTTAGCTAAAATAGTTGACAGATATGAGGAAGAGATATATAGATTAGAGTCCATTTGTTCTAAAATAGCCGCAAATAATCATACTAATTTAGTAAGGAAAGGCAATATTCAGAGGGATGGTTTACCAAGAAACATATTTGAACCTCAAACAGATAGGGGGTTGAGAAAGCTCGGCCAATACCTATCTAAAAATTCTGTTGGTTAGTATTAATAATAAAAAACAATGTTTTTATTGATAGTTATTTGATTTTAGGAATTCGTATTTGAAAGTATCCAATCTTTTGATTATATGATTAATCTGTTTTTTCTGTTCATTAGTAACTGGCTTCGAAAACTTATTAATGAATAGTAAATATGAAACTCTATATTCCTCTTCGTCATATAGATTTGAATTCAAAGAAACAATATAACTATGAGGTATGATACAATCAACAAGGGTAAGGAGTTGTAGAACATATTTTGTAGGCTTCATATCTAGAAGGTAATCAACAAATAACAAAACCTTTGATTCGACAAGACTTTTAATTAGCTCTTGGGAATAATACCTGTTTGAATACGGAACTTCTTTTCTAAAAAATATATAGTTAGGATCATTCAAAGTATCACTTGTCAATAGATTGAGACATATTCTAATAGCTGAGATCTGATAAAATAGTTCTTGATGATTGAAGACTTGAGGACATTTCAAAAAAAATCCACATATACAGAGTATCATATTATTTGGGAGAGAAAAAAACGAATTTTGAAGATTTAAGAATGAGACAATAGATATGGTAGGCAGCCAATCAAATCCAAACTTACCACATATGTCCTTCTTTTCATCGATGGCAAATGTGATACACTTTTCTAGAAATGAAACAGAATCTTCGAGCAAAAAAACAAACTTTTCAGTATTCTTATCATTAGAAAACTTTCTTAATATCCCTAATGCAAAAGCAAGGCAAACAGGTTTCTCAAGAATTTTGGAAAAAAATAGCGGTATTAATAACCTAAAAGCTCTAAGTACATAAATATGAAAAGAAAAGACACATTTTTGGGGTATAGTGTTAAAGTTCAAATATGGGTGTAGGCAATCAGTAAAAGCAATATACGGAAAATGGTTCATCCCTTGACCAAAACAATTATTTTCTAAAATTATACATACTACTCTCAAAAGAAATTCAATTTTTTCAATTTGCCCATGATTATTATCAATTGCTAAAAAAATTTCTCCAAAAAACATGCAATAATATTCCTTGTCACTCTTCTTATTTTTTTCTCCGATTCTTTCATTGATAAAACTTACTATGTCATGATACTGAGTATCGAATTGACTATCATCCTGTTTCATTATAAAAAATTATAGATCCATCCAAGTAACTTAAAAACATTATTTATTTAAGATTTGATCTTATTTTCGATATTTCTTCTTTTGCTTTTTCTAATCTTTGAACTTTTTCAACAAGCATATTATGCTCATTTTGCAATGTGCTTTTTTCATTATTCAGATTTTTAATGGAATCTTTTTTGATCTGTATCCTGTGCATCACATCCAAAAGAATTTTTTTGGCATCTTCAACATTGCTCCTAAGTTCATATTCATTAATATTAATGCTACTAGATTTGGAAAACTGGTGAATTGGAGAAAGTTCAGGAGGGAATTCAAATTTTGAGGATTCTCGGCCAACAGAAGGAGTATTTAGGTCGGATTCTTGTTTTTTCATTATCATTGCATTTGTGATCATTTTTCTTTTTTCTATTTTCATTTTTGTGATTTCTTCTTTCATTTCGAAAACTTTGAGTTCAATACATTTTCTTTTCTTGGAACTTACTAACCATGAGTCCTTGTTTCTAGACATTTCATGATCTAATTCTATTAGCCTATTTTGAAGTGTATCTTCTTGATTGGAAACATTTATGAGTATGAGTTCTGCTTCCATATATTTGTTTCGGAGATTCATTGTCCTTTCTTGATTTATCTGCTGTTTTTGAATCATTTGGTCTTTGAAAACTTGATAGGTTCTTTTATTTGCAATATCCTGTTTTTCAAACTCATTTTTCTCAACTGTAATTTTGGAAATGATTCTGATTAGGTCTTTATTTTCTTTCTCTAATATTGTGTACAAATCTTTCCTTTTTTTAATCATAACCATTAGGTTTTGACTTTGTTTTGCGAACTCAAAATTTCTTGTTTCTTCTTCAACTCTGTATTCATTAAGTTTTGAAGATAATACTTTAATTTCTTTCTCAAAGTTTTTTATGGACAACAATATTCGTGATAGGGCATTCGTTTTTTCTTGGTACTTTTTTTGTAACATCATCAATTGATTTTGAACCAGATCCAATATAGAAACATATTCATCAATTCCTTCTTTTCTTTCTTTTTCAAGAGAATCTACAAACTTCTCAAGAGCCTTTCTCCTTTCAGAAACCGAGATATTAGATATAATTTGTGAATTTCTAATTTCTTTGACAAGATATTCATTGTTTTTTCTCATATTTTCAATGCTTTCATTAAGAAACCTAAGTTCTTTGTTGTGCAGATTTCTTTTTTCTTTGATAACACAAGCAACTGTTTCCTTCATTTCTGTAATTATTTTTTTAATTTCGCACACCTTATTCTTTTTTTCTTCAATGCTATCAAGCAAATTGGTCCTTGTTTGTTCAAAAAGTTGTTGATGGATCATTCTTTGTTGTTCTAACTCAATTTCTCTAAATTTCTCTTCGTCCAAAGATTTTATTACTTTTTTTTTCATGTTTTTCAAAAGGGAACTACATGATTTTTTCTCATTGGTTAAATCCGCAATCCTTTTTTCACATAGAGAACAATTCTTCTCAATCATATGTAATTTGATTTTAGTATCTTGCACATTTTTAATATTTTTTTCTTTATTTTTCGATAATATTTCGATGTTTTTCTGCAAATTCACAATGATATTATTTCTATCTCTGAGCAAAACAACATTTCTATTAAATTCTGTTCTTATTTCATTTATTCTATCTTCTGTCAACAATATTTCCATATCTATTCCTTTAAAATACTCTGATACTGTTCCTATAACATCCATACGTTAAAAAAACATGAAGAAAAAACCAACATTTCCAAGTAAGATTTCATGCTCAGTTCCTCTAATTGATGTCAATCATAAAGAATCATCGCCGATCATTTATAAAAAATCAAAATCGAAAGAAATATTGGGAATTAAGAGTGATTTTGGAAAAAATAGTCCAAAATTCACAATTGGAAGCAGTAGAAAAATCCAAGAAATAATATTTGGTACACCAGGGCCCGGAGATTATGATTGCAGTGTCCCAAAATCCAGTCGAATTCCATATAAAATTCCATCATCAAGGAAAGCATCTTTCAAACCAAGCATAACATCAAGTGTAGATTTCATAGATTATCGTACTTTCCCGTCTAAAACACAGGCTTTTATACCAAAATCTCCCAGAAAAGGGTTTTATGATATAAATGATTGCCCTGCCCCTGATAGATACCAAAAGATTGATACAATGATCAGTGATAAGGCTCATTTTTTATCCCCTAGGCCAGAAAATAAGCCTCAGGACACCAAAATAGGTCCGGGTTTGTACTCTCCAAATTACTTCTTCCAGGATAGAACAATTAGAATCTCGCTTCGCCAGCAGCCTTATGAAAGGAAGATATGGGATGCTGATCTTTCAATTCCCGGCCCGGAAACTTACGAAATTACAGCGTCCGAGCCATCTAGGGTTACACATATTGGTATTAACTCAGTTCCTCACCGACTAAAACGAGGAGAGCAGCCAAAAATTGAGTGTAATACATATGCCATCTCAAGGTTTTTTGTCAAAGTGCCAATCAATGAATCAAAGCAATTTATCGAGGATCTTTCTTTCTTCCCCGATTTATACGAGTTTTTGGATGAAATAGCAAACATAGTCCTTATATCCAAACCCAAAGACCCTATAGGATACATCAGGGACTATTGTCTTAAGAAATTTTCAAACGGTTTTTATTAGAACCACTTTTTGAGCATTTTGTACGATTATTCTTGATACAACTTTTTGTCAATGAAACCAAGTTCTCCTGCATCTAAACTTTTAACAGCAGATTCTTTTCAAGTTGTTTGGCTTAAGTATCTTAATAAAACTGTTAATAATTCGGTAATCTCTGAGAGTGATAAGACACCTTTTGATTTTTTCTTTTCTGCAAACCCTCTGGAGGTTCCTGATCAAAAGATTCTCAAAGCATCATTAGATTCTGCTAAAAACCCTTCAGAGTTTACCTCGATTATTGAATCTTCGTTCAAGCTCAGGTCTATTAAGATTCTTGAGTTTTGCAATTTAATTCAAATTGCGAATGATAAAAATTCTGAATTAATTGATCAAGAGACGCAGCAAAAAATGATTACGTACTCTTTTTGGTCAATAATTTCATCAGTTTTTCGAATTAAGGCATCTGTGACGTCATTAACCAAGGATTCCGTGAAAGACGGAGAAGTATTAACAGCAGATGAGTGGAAATGTTTACATGATCCTATTGAGTTCTTATTTAAATGCGATGAGGCCACTGTGTGTGATTTAGTTGCCTCATTGCAGCCATATATATCTGCAATGAATAATCACAGGTTGTTTTTAACATTATCTTGTGATCATCCGATTTTGATTTCTTTGCAAAAATTGATTACTCTTTTGAGCCACAGTCTTATGCCCATAGTTGATAATATGGGCTGGTTTTGCATTGATTTTCTAACTAGCTTTTTATTTACATGGATTTCTCACACAACTGCTGAAATGAGTAACTTATTTTTGTTATCAATGGATATTTATATGAAAGCACTATTAAATGTAATTGAAAAATTGCCAGCCCAACAACTTCGAAGGCTTGTATTGGCCATTGCTGCAATCATGTCCAGATCAGAAACAAATAATGATAACCATCCACTTCTTTGTTCTAGCTTATCTTTAATTTCGTTTTCTGCAGATACTTTGGATCAAGAGGTTATTCAAATTGCCTCAAGAACATTATCTCGTTTTTACCAGATTTCTTCAGCGAGATTACCTCCAGAAATTAGTGAAGAAGTTTTCCGGGCTTCCGAATTAGCCAAATATAATAATTATGATGATTATCTATCACAAAACGAGAGCATCTCTATAGAACCAATATATTCATCATTTTTAGAAGATGTCAATATTATGAGTCCCATTTTTGTCAATTTATTTTCCAAATATCACCCAGAGTTTTTTGATATTGTTTATGAAATCTTTGAAAAAATGGATAATGAATCATTCATGATGGCATCATCTGTATTTTTATTAAGTACCGCCCGATCAGATCTTTTCCCTGATAGTCCTAGCTTTTGGCAGTTTGTTGAAAAATGTATTAGATGCCAAAAATTTGATGGAATTCCCAAGAAGGGAATTGAATTGATTCACAAAAGATCTTTATTACGATTTATGTATTTTTTATCAGTTAAATCTAGCAACAATATTGAGAGGCTATTAAATATGATTTCACCTGTTCTTTCAACAACAATTGAAATATTACCATATTTTCGATCAATTTTGAAGGATAATTCTTGTTTTGATATTTTTATCAAGTCAAAGATGATAATTACCTTAAGATCATTGATTAAAAAAGATACATTTTTGGATTCATTAGCTGAGTTTATACAAGTAGTTGCGATTTCTAATCAAATACTTGTGTTTCAATCAACACAGTTTTCCCAAATAGTTGGTGAGTTATTGATGAACAATCGCTATTCCGAATTTATTATTCCTGTATTTATTTTAAATGATCAAACATCACTTGTTTTCCCAAATGTATTTAAACAGATTTCCTTTGTTTTCATGAAAGCCAAAGGAGATCAGGCTCTCTATTCTGTTTGTGACAGATTGCTAGTAATTCTTAAAGATTCAGTACAGTTTCTTTTGAAGCCTAATATAAACGATTTTGTTGAACAAGCAGTTTTATCATCATCATTTTTGCCCCTTGTTTCAAAATCTAATATTATTATGGAACGTGTTTTGGATTTAGTTTTACAACTTGTTCTTGCTTTTCCACAGTACCATAAAAAACTAGTATCTGATGAGTCTCAAGTGTTTAAGAATATTGAATCTTCATTATGCAATTACATTGGAGATGAGAATATAGCATTTTTATTATTAAGCCTTGCTCTCAGAAAGAGAGTTACATCTTTTTCAAATGAAGAGGATCAATATATATCCAGCGACTATGCAATAATGTTAACTCACAAATTTTTAATTAATACCCCTCTTGAAAAAACATTTATTGAATTTCTGAATTTCTTATGTACATCTAGTATATCTAATGCTTTCGAGTGTTTTCAGGCAGGCATTATTGGAAGCATCCTTCTTCAACTTAGTATACAATCATTGGTTGATTGCATTGTGACATTGTTTCGAACAATAGGATCAGTATTCTTTTCCCCAGTTTGCTTAAGACAAACATTTACTGCTCTGCGTGCATATGATAGCCAAGACTTGACTCCACAACAAGTTCTTTTGGATTCTTTTTCTGGAATGATTAGTGAAAGCACTAAAGCGCCAGTTGATTGCTTTTTCCATTTTGGAGGTGTTTCTTCTGGTATTTTTGGACCCCAGTTCGATTCAACGGTATTGACATCAGGGTGGAGCTTTTCCACAATTTTCAGAACGGAAAAATCAAGTGGACCTTTATTTGCAATTCAGGAATCCAATTCAAATTTTGTCTTTATTACTTTTAAGAATTCTCAGATTGTATTTGAGAGAAATTCATCATCTTACACTTTTGATGTTGGGATTAAGCTCAGAACATGGCACAATGTTATTTTTACACATGGACCAAAAGGGATATCCCTAATGTTCGATGGTAAACTCATAGGCTCCCAAAAAGTTGATAAATCCGAGTTTTCTAACTCTGCCATTCTTAGATTAGCAAATTGCAAAGGAGAGTGCTTTTTCGGTGATATCGGACCCACTTTTGTCTATAACACTGATGATATTTCTACTATAACTAGTAATAAAACCGGAGGTAGGCCAAAATCCGCTCTTTGTTGTTATGATCCTACATCTGCTAATGGATCAACAATATCTAATGTTATTGTCGGTTCAGAGCCAGCCTCTATTGTTGGTACTCCAGTGCCTTTTTGTACATCTGTTAATGACATTATTCAACTTCCTGGTACTTTTGGCCAGTTATTATCACTATTTGAGCTCCCATCAAAGCCAGGAAGGAATTCTGAACAAATTCTTCATTCTTTGGTAATTATGATGCAATTGCTATTTGGTTTATCACCTGAAATGGAGCTTCAATTTGAAAAGATTGGAGGATTCGTATTATTATCTGGTTTGCTTTTGCACACACATCCATCATGTTTTACTTCTTCAATTATTGGTGATTTTGTTTCTCTTTTTGAAAGTATTCAAAAGAAAGAATTAAGAAAACAAATGGTAGTTTTTATTTGGCTCAATTTCGAATTGGTTTCGAAGTTTTCTTTCGCAATACAAAAAGCATTTTATAGCCAGTCACTTCTTCGAGCAATTGAGTTTGATTCAGAATCATTTAAATTTGAGTCATTTGAGTTTTTGCTTTACCAAATACAAATACCAATAAGCAAACCAGGCATCAATATTATTACCTCTGAAGAAGAAGTGTTAATTAACAAAATACAATGGGATTTGTTTAAGAAAATTTGTCCAAAACCAGATTATGAATTGGTTACACATATCTTCGATATCTTTTTCTTTAATGAAAATCATTATTATAGGCTACAAGCATGTGAAGTTTTAAAGAGGGTTTTTTATGAAGACCCAGATATTGCTTCTCAAATTCTAAAAATGACAGGAGGGATATCTGTTTTTGGGAAACAACTACAGACTCACCTCGAAGAATTCCGTCTCTCTGTTCTTCAACTATTATTTTTGATCAGAAATTTTGAGTTGATGCATAATGAAAAGCCATCATCTCTAAATGGTGTTGCTTCTTTGTCATGTCAGGCATCTGACGAATTCATTAATAGAACCTTATTGTTTGTTTATGGCCTTGAAAAAGTTTCTACAAATATGGAAAGGTTTTCCAAATCACAATCACCAATAATGTGGCCAGATTTTATTCCTATTGTATTAGCAAACTCAAACGAATCGACATACCCATGTATCGCAACAAAGATTTGTAACTCAATTGAATCATCTCCGGATAGCATATATCCTTTTTTAAATGACATAACCTGGATTATTTGGGCATTTTTAGCTCCATCTAACTCAATAGATTTTACATCTAATCCAGATGAATTCATATCTCTCCTTTGCTCATTTATCCTTGTTGATCTTAAAAGAGGATCAATTAATGGAATTAGGAATTCTTTTCATTTTTTGATTGGATTATCATATCCTAAAGTTTTCGAATGTTTGTTAACCAAACTTATTCCATTATTAGTTGGATCAAAAATTGATGTTTCTGTTTTATCACAAGTTGTAGAAATTGCAATATTATTTGAAATGTATTTCCCAATTGACAATAGAGTATATGATTTTAAACAAGCAAAAGATGACATTATGAGAAGGATCCGATTTTGTGATTTTAAAGGATATCCTTTGGTTTATTCTCCTCCAAAATCAGGGTTAACAAAACAAATTATTCAGATATTATTGACAATTGTTCAATCCAATCCATCCATAATGGTTACATTAAGTAGCAAGTATACCTATTCTGCTTTGCATATGTTATTATATCTTACTTATTTGCAAGCAACACAATTAACACAAGAGTCTCTCGAGTTGTATACACAAGTGCAAGCTTCAGTGTTTTCCAATAACATAATATCAGCGGAGTTATTAAAACCTTTGTCAATGTATTTGATTGCGTCTATGACTTTGTTATCAGAAGCAGGCTTATCTCCTCCTCCATTGCCTCATCAGAATTTTTCCAAAGATGAATCAATTGTTTTGTCCACTCTTTTTTCTGCTAATTTTAGACATGAATTATCATCAATCGAAAATCAAGTTAGTTCCAAAATTAAAGCATTTGCGGAAATTCTGACCAAATCTTTAGTAGAATCATCTCAATATGTTGAATCTCAAGATATAAATCAGAGATCCAAAGTTCTTGAAGCATTTATTAAAGAATCCAACGAGACACGTGGCATAACAACTCGGCAAAACTTCAAATTGGCTCAAGCATTCATAAGAGAGGCAAAAAGTGGGAAGAAGGATGATAAAAAATGGATGCTTTCTAAGCGACTGGATTCCATAATGAGACCAATATTCATGAAAGAAAACCCTGATTTTGACGACCACGCAAAAGCTTCCCAGCAAAGAGATTTTAGTATATCAGGAGCAAAAGCTGACAACGACTCGATAAACTTTAAGAAGATACTTGATCAAAGCTCAGTTCTTGGAATTTCTCAAATGTCTTCAAATGATTCTAAGAACTCGTATTCATCAAAACTAATAACATCAACGAGTGTTTTCCAAGGAATCATCAAATTAATTGAATCAAAATTTGTATTTGAAGGAATAAAAATCATGGAAGGATTTGGAATCCAAGTACCGACAAATGAATCAAGATCCCAGAAGATCATTGAATTCACAATCTCAAACATTGAATTTGTTTTTCTTCGGAAATATTTATATGATGATATTGCATGCGAAGTATACACAAAAGATCAGAAGTCCTATTTTCTTGTTTTTGATTCACCTATTATCAAAAACTCTTATATGAATAGGATTAAAATTATGACTACAAGTAAGAATGTTTCAGCCAAAGATCCAAAAGCCCAGTTTTCGTTTTTTGCTTCATTAAGATCTGTATGTAACTCTTCTGTTCAAACCATGGGATCACAAGAGCTTCTTGAAAAATCCAAACTTGTTCAAAAATGGCAGAGCTCACAAGTGTCAAACTATGAATATATTCTCTATATCAATATTTTAGCTGGAAGAAGTTTCAACCTTCTTTCACATTATCCTGTTTTTCCATGGGTACTTAGCGATTATTCATCTTCATCTATTAATTTAAACGATCCGATATCATATCGTGACTTTTCTCTTCCACTTGGGGCAATGAATCTCAGCAGATTATCATATTTACAAGAAAATCAGAGAGAAATGAACGTTCAGTATGAGAATTGTTTGTATCGAACACATTTTTCAAGTGCAGGTTCTGTAATTGGATTTCTAATTCGAATGGAACCTTTTACATCACTTCATATTGCTCTTCAAGGAGGCCAGTTTGATTATCCTGATAGAATATTTAATTCGATTGAACAAACATGGGCTTCTGTAATTGGACTTGATGCCGACTTTCGGGAATTGACTCCAGAGTTTTATTCCAATCATCATTTCCTCTCAAACGAAAATGTGTTCAATTTAGGAGTAACCTCAAAGGGTGAAAAGATTAATGATATTAAGCTTCCACCATGGGCATCATCACCTGCGGACTTTGTATATAAAATGAGATTGTCTCTTGAAAGTTCATACACATCTGCTCACATTCATCAATGGATGGATTTAATGTTTGGAACATTAAGGAAGTCAGTTGAGAGGAACAATTTGTGGCATCCCTTCTCATACGAAGAGATTGCCTCAAGCCAAGAAGTTAGGAGAGACGAATCTAACTGGAAGTTTGCCAAATATCATTGTGCAAACTTTGGAGCGTGTCCAAGCCAATTATTTACATCATTACATCCAAAGAAGGATACACAAGCCCCTTTTACACCAATACCTCTTCCAAAAGATCTTAAAATTGAAGGGAAAATATTGTTCTTTGGAGGGAGGACGGCAATTTCGACAAATGCTATTCTATATAACTTTACCACACAAAGTGTTGTTCAAAGCAAAGTTAATATCATTGTTGATAGATTCAAATCGATAAACTATGTTCAAGCAAATGGACTTTTATGCATCGTACCCGCCTCTGCTGCATTCTGCGCAGTTCTGAAACAATCAAAGGATAATTCATTTGCTGAAGTAACCAGGTTTTCAAACAGAGGACAATCTATATCGGCTGTTTGCGTTCTTGCTGATAAATATGTTTTTTGTGGATCAGTTGATGGGACTATTGGGGTATGGAATCAGCTGGATTTGAAACAAATTGGTTCAATTACATATCACACCAGACCCGTTATATCAATATCTGCTGATTATACTTTAGGAATTGTTGTTAGTGTTGATTCAGAGCAACTAATAATAACAAGATTGCCGAATTTGAAACACCTAGATACTCTTCAGCTTTCTACAAAACCCACATTTGTTCAAGTTTTGCCAACAGGAATCATTGCAATGACTTCAGATGTTCCTGGAGGCTCAACATTAACATTCATGGATCTTTGTGGCACCAAGTTATCCAGCCACTCATTCAATAACCAAATAACCCAAATCAAAAGCGCTTCTTGCCAAGATGGCCGAGCCTACATTGTTACCCTATCAAACAATGGAAAACTGACTGTATTCGAAAGCGGATCTTGCTCTATTATTCAATCATTTGATGATGCATCAATAGAGCAATTCTATGACATAGAAGCTCAAACAAAAACCATTTTCGCTGCTACAGCATCCTCTAATATTGTGTCTTTCCGTTTTTAATTTTCGGAGGTTAGTAAACATCCCCATTAATGTCTAGTAGGGCGCAGGATCTAGTATATTTAGCGATGGTTTATCAGTCTATTCAGAAGTACTGCATTGCGCTGAATTGCTTACAGGAGGCTTTTGAAATCGACAGAGGCCTTATTCGCGAGAAATCGAGTTTAATTGGGTGTATTTTAAAAACAGCTATTGATCCGATTAGGGACTCCATTAAAACTATTCAAAATTATCTAGATAACAGCGGCTCCAGTGAAATGGCCGGTTTCAACGATGCGCTAAATACCTCGATAATGAAATCCAGGGCAGAAATAGATAATTTGTGCGAAAACGGGTTCTCTTTAATTAAAAAGTGCCTGGAAACTGATATGGGATCAGAAACGACAGCATTTTTCAACAAACTTCAAGGCGATCTGTTTAGATATCGCTGCGAACAGGGAATCCAGCTTGAAGAAAGCCTTAAAAATGCGCAATCATTCTATTTGAAGGCAATTGAAATGGCCCAGAGAGATTTAAGTCTTGCTCATCCTGTTCGATTGGGTACAGTTTTAAATTATGCGGTCTTTTTATATGAGCATCTTGATAAATATGAAGAAGCAATATTGAATCTAACTTCAAGTGCGGAAGATGCAACACACTTAATAAACGAATTATCAGAGAATAGCCAAAATGAATCCCAAACTATCATTGAGGTTATGAGATCCAATTTGCAGAATTGGTCTGTGGATTCTTCAGATGAAGAAGATATTTAGTTTGATTTTTCATTAAAATTATCCTTGATTATTGTCTTTGTTACAGGAAAGTAGTTTTACAACACTGTGCTTTTTGTTAATTCTGGCAAGGTCTAAAGGTGTGTGATTAAGGTAAGGTATTTAATATCCTTATCTTTTGCGTTTCTTTTAGCTTTGTGTTTTAACAAAATATCCACAACATCAACAAACCCATTGTTGGCAGAATAATGAAGAGGTGTTTGCATAGTAATAGACTATCATTAATGAAATGATACTATCTTTATCATTTACACAGGCTCCATTATTAAGTAATAACAAAACAATATCTTTTAAACCACAATAAGAAGCATATAAAATGGGTGTACATTGATGAAAAAGGGGAGAATAAAACTATTGACATGATGCACATCGAAACCATATTGAATTAGAAAATTAACCATTTCATACTGATTATTATTGACTGCTATGTGCAATGGAGAATTCTTATAACAATTAAAGACAATAATCGATCAGTAATCTTCTTATCAATCATGTGTTCAAGGAGGTACTTTGCAACTTCAATATGACCATTAGCAGTGGCTGAAAAAAGAACATGGGGATTATTTTGTGAGCCTGCATTTATATGGGCTCCACATTCAATAAGGTATTTCACAACTTCAAGGTGACCCCTCTCTGCAGCAAAATGGATCGGCCTTTCATCGTCTAGATTGGGTGAATTGACATTAACACCATTTTCTAATAATAATTTGACCGTATTAATGTTACCACCACGTGCTGCAAAATGCAGAGGTGTATTATCATAAAAAAAATTTAAAGATTGATTCCAATTTCATTAGGATCAGCTCCATTTTCAAGAAGAAAATGAATAACTATTTCATGATTCATCTCCAATGCATAATGAAGTGGAGGGATATTTGTATATTCAGCATTTAGAATCCCATTTCCTTTTTCTACGCAATACAAGATGCTTCTAAGATTAACTTCATGAACATAAGATAAATCATATTTCTCAAGCATCCAATCCACTAATTCTGATCTACAATACATTATCGCATATTTCAATGATTCTTCGCAAATGAACTGAGAAAATGAATGAATCATATCGAATTGACAAGAGAAGATGAGAGAATTGATGATATCATTATTTACCCGGCATCCAGAAACTAAAAAATATTTAAAACAATTCAATGATCCGAAGAAAGCTGAAACAGAAAAAGGAGTCAAATCTTCTGGGACCAAAGACCATTCAAACACACTCCATTCTATTGGGGACTCTAATTCTATCATTGGATTCTCAAAAGTGCACTTGAGTCTATCTAAATCGTCATATTTGATAATGTATCCCAGAGAATTGGGTTCGAATCCTGTTTTAATAACTTCTTCAAGTGAATTAGGAATCTTTAAATCCATTTTGATTATTGGTTTTGTTAAAATATCAAAATCATCGAGAAAATCTCGGAAATAAAGATATGAAATATAATTTCGTGCCTCTTTAAGCTGTTTTCTAACAGTGTCAAGATCATACCTCCCATTTTTAAAAAGATAATAACATAAAACAGGGCAAAATTGAACGCTTTTCATGAGGATAATAGTGCTGATCTTTGAATCATGCACTATTTTGCTCATAAAATCAACAATCTTCTCCAAAAAAAATGGCCTGATTCTAATGAAATAAATGAGGGAATCTATCATAAAATGGGGATCAACATTATAATCCAAGGAAATATCCGGTTGATTTGCAAATATTTTGTCTTGAAACTCGATCAAGTCCAGAATCTCGCCTTTGGTTCTTAATGAAGAAAACATTGAAAAAAATAAAACTTTTTACACAGTTTACTTGAAAACTGCCTCCCAACAAAACCAGATTTGAACAAACCTTGATTTATAATAACCTTATTCCTCATAAATAGCAAATCATGTTAATTAATCCAATCTCCCACAGTATCTATTTGACAACAAATCCATATGTTTAGCTTTCAAGATATGATAAAGATGAGAATACTGAAGAAGGATGACTTATATCTGATTGAATCTGAGAATGTGTTCACCGATCTAGTTATCTTAATTGGAATATCTGCATTACAATAATTGGACTTGAAGAATTGAATTTGATATGTTTGACTTTTTATGAAAGAATTGTTCACTGATGTTGATACTGTGGTTGATGTGGAAAACATTGCTGAGTGAAATATGAAAGAATGAGAAACTTCAAGAGAGCCCTTTTCAACACAAAATAGAGTGTTTTCATTAAAATAGAAAACACAAAAGTGTAATTTTGGTGATCCTCCATGAACATAAACAACACCATAATTTGAAGGGCTGTTATTTTGTATAATGTTCGAAAAAGATATTGTGCCTGGGTTAGAATAAATGTATAAACAAATACTATTAGAGGCTTTGTTATTTGAGAATGTGCAGTATGAGCTTATAAACGAAGAAGGAGACCAAAAAGCAATACCAGATGTTAAAAACACAATGTTCACAGAAATGTTTGTTTTTTCAACTCTCTGATCACCATTGACTAAGTAAATAGGATAATATCCATATTGTGTATGAGAGCATAAGGAAATTGATAGATATTCCAGTTGGTTCTCTTGAGATGCTTGAATATTTGCAAAATGACTTGTTATAGATGAACACCTATGTGCACATATCATCTTGAGAACTGATTTTGGAGAATAGCAAAAGTAGATTGCTCCTCCACTATTTGAACTTGAACAATTGTAGAACATCGAATAAGAAATACTCATAATGAAAGAGCCACTATTAACATAAATTACACCCCCATTTCCAGAAATTTCAGAAAATCTAGAGAAAAAGCAATCATATATATTTATATCCCTATCTACGTAGGATCTTCCTTGAACAATAATCTCATTGTCACATCCTAAAGACAAACCTCGAAACTTACCAAAAAAAGGTTGATTATTAGTATTAATACTATAAAAGAAACAAGAAACAAGGGAAAAAAACACCGAAAATAATCTAAATTTGATTTTGCCACTAATTCTTATTCTTTTCATTTTCTCAAAAGGATATCGAAAAAAACATAAACATAAAATACAAATATACCGTAATTCGGCAAAAATTGGCCATATCAGAAAATTATCTGCTGGAAAACTAATAATCGCTCTTTGTCGAAGCAAATCTATATTGTGAGACTTTTTCACCAAAAATATATCATTTTTTTCTTTAATTGGCCACAATACACCGATTTCAGTATCAACCAGTAACATCAAAAAACTAGAAAGGGGCTCCTTAAGTGATTCCATTGATTTAATTCGAAATATGAAATCATTTTCCGCCAAAATTTTTATGTGGCATTTTTTATGTTGCCCAATGAATCAATTGTTGTTTTTAAACATGAAAATGAGGAATTTGTTCTTAAAAATGAACAAATTGTGTTTAATAAGTATCTTCATGTGAATGATGGGGGGAAGGTTATTGAATTCCAAACAAGAATTGAACATCAGTATGTGAATTTTTTTTTTGAATTTTTAAGAGCAGGGTTTGTTCCTAATGATTATGGAGCTCAAATACAGGTTTTTCAACTCATGAAAGAATGTGATTGCCATTTTACAGTTCTTGAGTCTTTTCGGTTTAGAATCCATACTCATCCGAATAATGGTATTATTATTCACAATAATCAAATTCATCATGTGAACATTGGATGCCTGTATTTCCAAAGCTCTGCTTTCCAAGAGTTCTGTATGAACAATCCGCAAGAATTATTCATTATTAATTTTCAGTGTTCAACAGAAGCATTTCGTGTCTTTTTAGATCTCATTCATTGTAGAACAGGACAGCCAAAAGTCGAATATATTGATGATGTACTTGAGATTAGTCGTTTTCTTGGTTGCTCTTCAATTTATGCGTTGATAAGTCAACTATCCCCAGAATATATTATTTCAACAGTTCTTCGCAAACAATGTGAGGATTATTTTGATTTTTCCATTTTTTGTGATTATATTGTCGATAATATTGAATCTTTTTTGGCATTATCTAATTTTGGACAGATTTGTATTCAGTATTTGACACAAATCTTTCAGAAAACCAAATCAGTATTTACTATTTCCATTCTTCAACCATTTTTTGAGAATTGTGTTAGTTTTCATGGATCCAAAGTATCAATTCTTTTGTCAATGATCCAATTCCAACCAGCAAATGATATTGAAGAATTACATGAATTCCTTTGTATCTTTTCTGAGAATAATAAGGATGATTTCTTTTCGATCAACAGCCACCATTTCAAAAAGAATTTATGTATTAATAATGAAAACGGAGCAAAGGCCATGAAATTGGATATAGTAGAAAAGAATAATGGAGCAAATCATACAATCAATATTGAGGGAGGAATTAACAAACAAATTGAATATTTTCATGAACAATGGAAAACAACAAGACCATCAGACTTTATAGAGGATATATTTATTGCATCTGCAAATGGAAACTTCACAAGTGTAATCTACCTTTTGGCAAATCGAAATAGTGTAAATGAGAAATTTCAAGATTCTTTGTTCAACGGGGAGAGAATGCGAAATTCATCACCTCTTCATTTCTCGTCAAAATATGGTCATCATTTTATCACAGAATATCTTATCAATCATGGGGCTGAGATAAATGGAAAAAGTTTAGATAATTTGACTCCCCTTCATTTTTCAGCACAATATGGTCATCTCAGTATTGTTGAGATTCTTATCAGTCATGGGGCTGAAGTAAATGGAAAAACCTTAAATAATTTGACTCCTCTTCATTATTCAGCGCAAAATGGTCATCTCAGTATTGTTGAGTATCTTATCAGTCATGGGGCTGAAGTAAATGGAAAAACCTTAAATAATTTGACTCCCCTTCATTATTCAGCGCAAAATGGCCATCTCAGTGTTACAGAGTTTCTAGTTAATCACGGAGCTGATGTTAATGGGAAAGGAGAAAAAAATGCTACTCCTCTTCATTTTTCAGGACAAAATGGTCATCTCAGTATTTGTGAGTATCTTATCAATCATGGGGCTGAGATAAATGGAAAAACCTTAGATAATTTGACTCCTCTCCATTGTTCAGCGCAAAATGGTCATCTCAGTATTGTTGAGTATCTTATCAGTCATGGGGCTGAAGTAAATGGAAAAACCTTAGATAATTTGACTCTCCTTCATTGTTCAGCGCAAAATGGTCATCTCAGTATTGTTGAGTATCTTATCAGTCATGGGGCTGAAGTAAATGGAAAAACCTTAAATAATTTGACTCCCCTTCATTATTCAGCGCAAAATGGCCATCTCAGTATTTGTGAGTGTCTGGTTAATCATGGAGCTGATGTAAATGCAAAAGCTGATAATAATATGACACCTCTTCATTTTTCTTCACAAAATGGTCATCTCAGTGTTTGTGAGTATCTTATCAATCATGAAGCTGAAGTAAATGGAAAAACCTTAGATAATTTGACTCCTCTCCATTTTTCTTCACAAAATGGTCATCTCAGTGTTTGTGAGTATTTATTGAATCATGGAGCTGATAAAAATACTAAAGATGAAGAAAACTATTCTCCTCTTCATTTTTCAGGACAAAATGGTCATCTCAGTATTTGTGAGTATCTTATCAATCATGGGGCTGAGATAAATGGAAAAACCTTAGATAATTTGACTCCTCTCCATTGTTCAGCGCAAAATGG